>OKTU01000204.1_pt1 | contig 42159 bp, 29 predicted proteins | sample 1606311 | NCBI WGS metagenome assembly OKTU01 (sample SAMEA3879557, study PRJEB24766) | human gut metagenome | biome: human-associated habitat; feature: feces | place: USA | collected 1985/1987
CTTGTACAAGTGAACGTTCACACTTGTACAAGCGCAGGCTCTCGCAGCCGCAAGTGTTTTTTATAAAAGTTTTCGTGCAGATAACACTCAACACACCTACTTATAAGTCTCTAAATCTTCACATAAATACATTGGGTCTGAGTCGTGAAGAATATAATAGCCGTTCATCATTTACCGCCATTAGGCGTTGAAACAAATTATGATTCATTTATTTGATGCTTTTTTATATACACTTCTGCTTTCCTAAACATAAAAGTCTAAAATACTTTTCCTTATCTAAAGATATGTTTATCTTTGCATCCGCTTAGGTGATGTGAAGTGTGTTCAACACTCCACATAAAAGGGAATCCGGTGAGAAACCGGAACAGTGCCCGCTACTGTAAAGCCTTAATTTTGTTTCAGATAATGCGAAACAAAAAAACGGGAAGTATTCATTGAAGAACTTCTAGAAACCACTGTCCAATAAAAAGGATGGGAAGGTTACTTTCCATAAAGGCTGAGTCAGGAAACCTGCCTGAGTAATCACATAATTAACGCCGTCTCGGGGTCAAGAGGGCAAGTATTAATTCTTATTTATCAATCAATGAAGAAACAGAATTGGCTGTTCATCCTCATGGGAGGATGTGTAGCAATGAGTGCATCTGCACAAGAGACAAAACAGAGTCAAGACCTGAGTGTAGAACTTAATCCCGTTGTAATAACAGGTACAGGTACGCATCACAGACTGAAAGACACCCCAACACCAGTGGAAGTAGTAACAGCGAACGACATTAAAAAGGCTGGAATTACAGATTTTCGTGAAGCAATGACCGCTTTGGTTCCATCGCTATCTTTCTCTACCAACTCAATGGGTGACTATCTAATGCTAAATGGCCTATCGAACAAGTATGTGCTTATACTTATTAATGGCAAAAAACTAACGGGAGATAGCAGCAACAACATCGACCTGAACCGCATTGACATGAGTAACGTAAAACGTATTGAAGTCCTAAAGGGTGCCGGTTCCGCTCTTTATGGTAGTGATGCTATCGGTGGTGTAATCAATATCATTACAAACCAACCGATAAATGACATAACAGTTACCAGTAATACAAAGGTAGAAGAGCGTGGACAGTTCACCCAGACTGCCAACGTAGACATCAAAACAGAAAAGTTTGCTTCTTACACTTCTTATCAACGTCGTCAGGCCGATGGTTGGACTCTCACACGTGTAGATGCAGATGGCGAAGCGAGAGACCAACATGATGCTAACGCTTTCTATACGGACAATTATACCCAGATGTTTCAATTTACACCGAATAACAAACTGTCAATGTATGTTGAAGGTAGCTATTATGACCGTACAGTTAAACGTCAGCCCGAATACCTGAAATACAATCTGACATACGATGCATACAGTTTAGGAGCAGGAGCTAAATATAATTTCAACAAACGTTCTTATATCCAGTTTGATATTAAGAATGATAATTACGATACCAATTATCTGTACACCAATGAAGATGGAGATAACAAGGTGGGAGACGAAGTGCGTCAGAAACGTCAGCATTATTATAGCGGAAACCTGAAGTCATTATTCCGCTTTACGGAAAATACCCGTACCATATTCGGAGTGGAATATATACAGGAAACTCTGGATCGACCTTCATTCAACGTTGATGAACGCGCATACACCTGGGCTGCCTATGCACAAGAAGAAATCACTTTGTTTAAAAACTTGCAGATACAAGCGGGACTGCGCTATGTATATCACGAAACAGCCAAGAGCAACGTTACACCCAAACTTGCCGTAATGTATCGTTTGGGTGATTTCACCATTCGCGGACAATATTCGGCAGGATTCCGTGCCCCTGGACTTGATGAGCTATACAAATACTCTTATTCTCAAAGAGGAACCAGAGCAGGAACATTAAGTGCCGGAAACAAGAATCTGGATGCGGAGAAAAGCAACTATGGCTCCATTAATTTAGAGTTCAATAAGAAATGGTTAACGGTGGGAGTAACCGGATATATCAATGAATTACGCGATATGATTGTAGCGCGTACCGTTAAACTATCCGAATTTTCAGAGGCTGAACAAGCAGCTTTCCAGGAAATCGCAAACGAATTATATGGTGGCAATGCCAAGCTGGGTAATATCCAAAACTACGTCAACAACGATAAAGCATTAATCAAAGGATTTGAAGTGAATCTGAATGCGAATCTGGGTTATGGTTTCTCTTTAGGCGGTAACTATACCTTTGCCGACGCCAGAACTAAAGACAGTGAAACCGGCTGGCACAAAATAGAACGCAGTGTTCGCCACTCGGGTAATGTAAACGCAAACTATACACATGCTTGGAAGAACTATCGGCTGAATGTCAACCTGAATGGTCGTGTACAAAGCAAACGCATCCATGAGACTTTAAAAAGTGATGAATGGATTGACGAATCCGCTCCCGGATTTGGTTTATGGAACATCAGCACAAGACATACTTTTGACGGTTTAAAATACTTCACTATAGAACCGGGTGTAGGAATCAACAATATTTTCGATTACAGCGACCGCCGTCCGGATGCATCCCACCTGGCCTCTCTCACACCGGGACGCACATTCTATGTAAGCCTTTTATTACGTTTCAAAAAATAATCCCACAATATCTATTTATGAGATTACTTTCCCTCATTATACTATTAACAGTTTCCCTCCTCTGCCCTGCACACGAGGGGGAAAACTTCGTAGCAAGCGATATGCTGGCAAGTATGAAACCCGGCGATAAAGCCGCCCTGCTAATGGTACATTTCGGTACTACGCACGACGATACCCGTGCCCTGACTATTGACGCTATCAATGCAAAAGCCCACGAAGCATTCCCTGATCTGGAAATGCGTGAAGCTTTTACTTCCCGTATCATTATCCGTCGTCTTAAAACACGTGGCATCGAGAAACTAACTCCACTGGATGCTATGCTTCGTTTGCGTAGCGAAGGTTATACACATGTCATCGTACAAAGCACCAATATCATTGACGGTGTGGAAATGGAGTCACTTCGTCGCGACATGGAAAGTGTACAACCTTTTTTCAAGGAAATTCGTATAGGAACTCCCCTGCTCTACGCTACAGAAGATGCTGAAAAGGTGGTAAGCATATTAAGAAAACGGCTTGACGCAACTGCACAAGGAAAGAGTATTTCCAATAAAAAGAGTACAGAACATTTTGTTCTTGTAGGCCACGGAACTTATACCCCCAGCACGGCAATCTACAGCCAGATGGACTATATGCTGAAAGCCAACGGACTGGCGAATTTCCATGTAGGCACCATCGAAGGATATCCTTCATATGAAACGATGCTGGCACAATTGAAAGCCGGAAAGACGAAGCAAGTAACTCTGGTTCCATTCATGTTTGTAGCCGGCGATCATACTAAAAATGATATTGCCGGAGAATGGAAAGAAGCACTCGAAAAAGAAGGATACATAGTAAATGTCCGTATGGAGGGTATGGGACAAATACCTGAAATACAAGAAATATTCATTGACCATATCCGTTTCTCACTGAAGCACCGAATGCTGGATATTATGGATAAAAAGGCAGCATACGCTGCCGGAAAAGACGAGTAATAATTATCTCATTTGTTTCAAGGCATGAAACAGACTGTTTCTCGGTGTGAAACCAACAGTTTCATTACTTGAAACCATCAGTTTCATGCCTTGAAACAAAGAGTTCCATACCGAGAAACAAAATGTTTCATCAACCGGAACAAAATGTCAGCTTACTATGAACAAGAAAAGAACAGGAATAATCCTTGGCTGCATAATCGCCGTGGTCATCGTTTGCTTTGCAGCCTACAATTATTGGTGGGCACCTACCCGCATCCTCATCATCAATCCCCTACCCGCACAAGCAGCAGACATCGCACTGAATAATGATTGCAGCCATATCCGCGTGAAGTGTATCAAGATGGAAGAAGTGAAAGACCTTTCCGGCTATAATGCCATCATGATGTACGGACGCGGATTGTTTCTGGACGAAACGCAAGTAGCGGAACTGGAACGGGTAGCTGCCAAAGGTGTTCCCGTTTTTACCAATGCGCTAAGACATTTCAACTTCATCGTCAACCACAATATCAGCCCTGAGCAACAGGAGACCCTGCAAATGTATTTCCAAAATGCTTGCAGACAGAACTACAGGAATGCTTTGCGCTATCTGCGACACATTTCCACTCCCCATCGACTGGGTGACCGTTCTTTTGAAAATCCCATAAAATTACCCAACAACCTGTTTTATCATCAGGAATACGGCCAATACTTCAAAACTCCGCAAGAGTTGACTGAATATCTGAAACAAAAGCAACTCTATCACGAAGGTGGGCGCAATCTTGCTTTTATCTCAGGCATCAGTTTTCCTGTGGAAGGTACCCGCGCCCATGTAGATACCCTGATCTCCCGTCTGACACAGGCAGGTTTCAACATTTATCCCATCACCGGTAGCGGTAAGGGACGCGAAGACCTGATACGTACCCTTCATCCCGACGGATTGATTTATCTGCCTATGGGACGTCTGGGAAATGACTCGCTCATTAACTGGTTACATCAGGAAAATATTCCCCTCTTCATGCCTTTCCCATTGGTACAACCGCGTGAAGAATGGCTGAATCCCAACGTACCCGTAAGTGGAGGTGCACTGACGGCACGTGTAGTAGTACCCGAAATAGACGGAGGCATGGCCCCCTTATGTATTTCCACACAAAATGAGAATGAAGAAGGCTACATTCTGCATACACCGGAACCGGAACGGATGGATGCCTTAGTTGAGCATATCAGCAAATATATGTCTCTTCGCGATAAATCCAACAAAGACAAACGCGTCGCCATCTGCTACTTCAAGACACCCGGTAAAGATGCCTTGCTGGCAAGCGGTATGGAGGTGATTCCTTCTCTTTATAATTTCCTGAAACGCTTGCGCAATGAAGGATATGACGTAAGCAACCTGCCTGCCACCGTAGAAGAATTCGGAAACAGGATATACCGTGACGGTTCTGTCATGGGTTCGTATGCCAAAGGGGCACAGGAACAATTTCTGAAAACAGCACACCCTGTATGGCTGTCTACCGGACAATATGAAACCTGGGCAAAAGAAGTGATCCTGCCGGAAAAGTACAAGGAAGTGACTGACCGTTATGGAGACGCTCCCGGCAATTTATTAGCCACGGAAGACAGTATCGCCATTGCCTGCCTGCGATTCGGCAATGTGTTATTGTTTCCACAACCCCGTCCGGCATTGGGAGACGACGATTTCAAACTGGTACATGGCATGCCCGTAGCGCCGCCTCACAGCTATCTGGCACCTTATCTGCATATGCAGAAAGGTTTTAAAGCGGATGCACTGATACACTTCGGCACACATGGAAACCTGGAATATACTCCGGGAAAGAATGTGGGTTTATCACAGGCGGACTGGTCGGAAGCACTGGTAGGTAATCTGCCACATTTCTATTTCTATACTACGGGAAACGTAGGAGAAGGCATTATTGCCAAACGGCGTACACATGCTGTACTCGTCACTCATCTGACTCCGCCTTATGCGGAAAGTGGCATGAGACAGCGATATAACCAATTACTGGAAGATATTCATAAGCTTCTGGATGAAGGAACGGAAGGACATCGTATGCTGGGAATGCGCGTCAAGAAAGAGACTGTTCGTCTGGGACTTCACCGGGATCTGGAACTGGATTCCGTACCGGACAACCCCTATACTGCCGAAGAACTGGAACGTCTGGATGCCTTTACCGAAGAAATAGCTAATGAGAAGATGCTGGGTGCATACTACACGATGGGTGAGCCTTATTCGGAACGTGACTTACTGCAAACCACCCTTGCCGTCAGTGCAGATGCCCTGGCTTACGAAACGGCCAAAGCTGACCGGGATAAAGGCAAGATTACTACGGAACAATTGCAAGACTTTACATATATAGCCCACCATTATCTGCCAACGGTAAAGAAACGACTGACGACTATGTTACAGAATCCGCCTCGTGATACGGCTGCCATTGCCCCGGACCTTCGCCCCGCATTGCGCTATCGCGAACAACTAATAGCTTCTACTGCCAATGAATTCAACGCAATGGTGCGTGGCCTGAATGGAGGAACAGTTCTGCCCGCTCCGGGTGGAGATCCGGTATTGAACCCCAATGTACTGCCCACAGGAAGAAATATGTATAGCGTAAATGCTGAAACAACCCCTAATCCACGTGCATGGGAAGACGGAAAACGACTGGCGGAAGCAACCCTGAAACAATACACCGGCAAGCATGGGGAATATCCGCGGAAAGTGAGCTATACTTTCTGGGCAGGTGAATTTATCACAACCGAAGGAGCTACGCTGGCACAAGTCTTCTGGATGCTGGGTGTGGAGCCTGTACGCGACGGACAAGGACGCGTAGTAGATTTGAGACTTGTGCCCAGCGAAGAACTGGGGCGACCACGTATTAATGTAGTGATACAAGTATCAGGACAGCTTCGCGACATAGCCGGCTCACGTCTGAAGTTACTGACGGATGCGGTTCGCCTGGCATCGGAAGCAAAGAACGAAGCATACCCAAACTATGTAGCATCGGGAACAGTGCTACAGGAAAAGTTACTGGTAGAAAAAGGGACTTCTCCAAAACGTGCACGGGAAATGTCTGTAATGCGTGTATTCGGTCCTGTCAACAGTGGTTACAGTACAGGAATCATGGGATATACCGAGCATAGCGGATCATGGGAGGATGAAAAAGAAATCGCCCAAGGGTATCTCAATAATATGGGTGCCGCTTATGGTGATGAGGATAACTGGGGAGAGGTTCAGAAAGATTTGTTTGCCTCTGCCCTCTCCGAAACGGATGTAGTGATTCAGCCGCGGCAGAGTAATACGTGGGGACCTATTTCATTGGACCACGTATATGAATTCACCGGCGGATTATCTCTTACTGTAAAAACACTGACGGGTAAAGAACCGGATGCTTATATGGCCGATTACCGTAACCGTACCAACCGCCGTATGCAGGAGACCAAAGAGGCTATTGCTGTGGAGACGCGGACTACGATACTGAATCCGACATTCATACAGGAACGGATGAAAGGCGGTGCAGGTTCGGCACAAATGTTCGGAGAGATTTTCCGCAATATCTTTGGCTGGCATGTAATGCGTCCGTCTGCAATGGATAAGGAGATTTTTAATGACCTGTACCGGATGTACATTCAGGATGAAAATAAACTTGGAATACAGGATTATTTTCTTCGGGTGAATCCGGCATCCTATCAGGCTATGACTGCGGTGATGCTGGAAAGTGCACGGAAAGGCTATTGGAAAGCAAGCCCTGAACAGTTGAAAGCAACAGCTGCACTGCATGCACAGATAACCCGTGAGAAGGGTGCCGCCTGCACGGAGTTTGTATGCGACAATGCCCAATTACAGTCGTTCGTTGCGGATAATCTGGATGCGAAAGAGAGACAGGAATTCAATCAGGATATGAAAGCAGTATATGAAGCCGCTTCGGCCAATGGAAAAGATGTAGTATTGAAAGAAAAGAAGCTGACACCGGAACAGGTAGCACAGAAACGTACGACAAACGGATTAGTGATTGGAGGCGTGGTACTGGTGGTGTTCATTGGACTGGTTGCATTAATTAAAAGAAGAAAAAGTAAATAACTTCATAATGATTAGTGTTTAGTGATAAGTGATTAGCACCATGCGGAGTAATAGTGCAGCCACTAATCACTTATCACTAAACACTAATCACTAACAATTTACCATTCACCCAATAACTATGAATTACGTCATTCCCATATTAGCAATCTTCATCACCCTCAGCTTCCTGCTGAAGGTCGGCTTCTATCCCCGTTGGGGAACGTGGCTGACAGCACTATGTTGTGCCCTATTTGTTTTACTCATTACCCCTTGGGTAACCGAGCAATCTAAGACAGCAATAGCAGCCTTTTTTGCTTCCCGGGAGAAAATGCTGAATGTATCTGTTTGCATCACACTGGAAGCCGCCATCCTGATAACATTTTGCTTCGATTGCTTCTCCGGAATGCGTACAAGAGACACTGCATTCAAACGAAGCATCACCTTCCTGCTCCACCTTTACCCCGGTTTATTGATAGGTGGCGTACTATGCAATGTACTGGCTGAATTATTGTTCTCTTTTCCGGGCATTGATTTCAATATGCTCTCGTGGATAGTAGCCACCACCACATTCTTACTTATCGGTATCGGTGCCCGATTACTACAAATCCTATTGGGAGATAAAGCCCTGCGCTTCGAAATCCTTTTTATCGTAAACATATTCATAGTCGTACTGAGCATCATAGCTACCGGCTACTAAATAAACAGTAACTACTAAAATTATAAATATCATTATGGAAACCATCTCAAACTCACTCTTCTGGATATCCAACGGACTACTTGTTCCGGTCATCGTATTATTACTCCTGTTCTTCCTCCGCGCCATTATCCTTGCCGGAGGTTTCTTCGGAGAATTCTACCAACGGATGAAACTGCAAAAGCAACTCTCCGAAATGTTGGAAAGCATCACTCCTGAAAACATTAACGAACAGTTGCAGAGCTTGCCCCAAGCCGGGAAACAACCTATGCTCCGTTGTCTGAAAAAGCTTGCCGAGCACCGTGATAACGCCGCCTACTGCGAACGCCTGCTTGCCAACTTCGAAGTAGACGCCGAAAAAGAGTTGGGACGCTCACGCACTTTCATCAAACTCGGCCCGATGCTGGGACTGATGGGAACACTGATCCCGATGGGTCCCGCCCTTGTCGGGCTGGCTACAGGAGATATTTCCTCAATGGCTTACAATATGCAGGTAGCCTTTGCCACCACCGTGGTCGGTATGGTGATTGCCGCAGTCGGCGTCATTACTCTGCAAGTGAAACAACGCTGGTATGCCCGTGAAATAAATGATCTGGAATATCTGGACAAGACTCTGCGAAACAAAACCAATGAATAACCTTCAGCCCCATAAAAAAATATGAAACGAAACAGACTGCTTCACAACCAAACGGACTCCGACCCGATGGGTACGGTAGCAAACCTTTTTGATGTAGCCATGGTCTTTGCCGTCGCACTGATGGTTGCCCTCGTCTCCCGCTTCAACATGACCGAAATGTTTTCCAAAGAAGACTTTACCATGGTAAAGAATCCCGGAAAAGAGAATATGGAAATCATTACGAAAGAAGGGCAGGAAATCAAACGATACACTCCCAGCGAGGAACAGGAAACTTCCGGCAAGCGAGGGAAAAAAGTCGGTGTAGCCTACCAACTGGAAAGTGGAGAAATTATCTATGTTCCGGAATAACGATAGATATCCGTCACCCTTTGAATAAAAGTTAAAGAGTCCATACCTATAAACAAGGGTTTTTAACAATAGAAATACCCATCAGTGGGTATTTTCTTGCCCTCATCTTCCCCATATCTTTGCATTTCCAAACAAACGATAATTTTATGATAAAGCAAAGATTATTAACGACTCTCTTAATGGGAAGTATCGCTGCCGGTGCATGGGCACAGGCTGATAAAGGTGAAACTTCCGTAGATAAAACTGTGGATTTGAATCCTGTAGTAGTAACCGGTACGGGTACGCACCAGCGACTGAAAAATACTCCGGCACCGGTATCCGTCATCACCGCCAACGAGATAAAACGTGCCGGAATCACGGATTTCCAACAAGCCATGACCATGATGGTTCCCTCTCTCTCCTTCTCCCCGAATGCCATGGGTTCGTATCTGATGATGAACGGACTTTCCAATAAATACGTACTGATACTGATTAACGGACGTAAGGTCACGGGAGATATCAGCGGTAATATCGACATCAGCCAGATAGACATGAGCCGTGTGAAGCGTATCGAGGTTTTGAACGGAGCTGCTTCTTCGCTCTATGGTTCGGATGCGATTGCCGGTGTTATCAACATCATCACCAACCAGCCGAAAGATGAAATCTCCTTCACCACCAACAGCCGCTATACAAGAAAGAATCAGTTTTCACAAGGCCTCAACCTGGACATTGCCAAAGGAAAGCTCGCCTCTTACACTGCTTATAAATACGATCACTCGGATGGCTGGCAGAACAGTGGCCTGACCGTAGACAAGAATGATGACCTGATTGAAACCCTCGATCAGCTTTCCATCGGCTACAGCATGAATAACTTTTCTCAGCAATTCACCTACGATGCTACGGAAAAACTCTCGTTCTATGCCAACGGCGGATATTACTGGCGCATGACCGACCGCCCCGCCAAACGTGACGGCATGACAGGCGGAAATGATTATAATACGCATTACGAAGGCTACAACTGGGGTACAGGAGCCAAGTACAGACTGAACAAACGCTCCTCCATCCAATTGGATTATGTAGGCAACAATTATACTTCGCGCTACAAATATATGCTGGCGGCCGGTGATTACCAACCGGGGGACTACGCATTCACCAAAAGACAGAAATTTCATGATGCCGAACTGAAAGGTATCTTCGGTTTCACCACCAACAGTACTACTGTCTTCGGAGTGGACTACCGCAAGGACATTCTTGTTCGTCCCGATGCCGATGTAGACAAGGGAGTATATACTTTGTCGGGCTACGGACAGCATGAAGTAAAACTGTGGGATCACTTCACGGGCATCGTCGGTGCACGCTATGACTATCATGAACAGGCAGGCGGACGTTTCACCCCGAAAGTGGCAGCCATGTACAATATTGGAAACTTCAACGTACGTGCCACGTATGCAGCTGGTTTCCGTGCTCCCGGCGTAGACGAATTGTATTACAGCATGTTCAAGAAAATGGGTAGCAAATACACCATCTCCATCGGTGACGCCGACCTGAAGCCTGAACACAGCAACTACTACTCCATCAATATGGAATACCGCACCAACCGTTTCAGTGCCTCCGTTACGGGATATCTGAATTATCTGACAGATATGGTGTCTTCCAAAGTAACCGCATTCAATGATTTGTCCGCTGAGGCCCAGCAGCAACTGAAAGAAGAATTCCCCGAACTGGCAGACTTATCATCTACCAAGAATGTGAACCTGAAAGAATACATCAATTTTGAAAAGGCTACCGTCCGTGGTTTTGAGGTGAGCTTGTCAGGCAATCCGTTCGCCGGATTTACGCTGAATGGTAACTATACCTACGCTTATGCCCGTGGTAAAGGTGAAGAAGGCTGGCAAAACATTCAACGCAGCATCCGCCACACGGCAACCATCAGTGGAAACTATGCACATTCATGGGGCGACTACACCATGAACCTCAACCTGAACGGCCGTCTGCAAAGCAAATGCTACTATCCGGGAGATGCCGACGGAGATGCTCCGGGTTACGGTATCTGGAACCTGAACACCCGCCACTCCTTCGATTGCTTCAGCAGTTTCTTCCTGGAACCCGGTATCGGTATCGACAATATCTTCAACAAGAGGGATATGAGACCTCTGACGAAGAACTTCACCCTGTACTCACCGGGACGTATGTTGGTGGTGAGTCTGACTTTAAAACTAAAGAATTAACGCATAACAACTTATTATTGACATGAAACATCTTTTCATCACTCTTTGTTTACTGAGTGTGGCCCTCTTCTCCTCTGCACAGGGGGAGAAGACTGCCCTTCTCATTACCCATTACGGAAGTTCGGACCCTGATACACGTGCACTGACGCTCGACGTAATCACCCGTGAGGCAAAAGAAACTTTTCCGCAGTTTGAAGTGCGCGAAGCGTATATCTCTCCCATTGTTCGGCGCAGGCTGGAGAAGCAAGGCGTTCATAAAGACAGTCCGGTAGATGTACTGCTGAAACTCAGAAGCGAAGGATATTCGCGTGTACTGATACAGAGTACAACACTGATTGAAGGAAGTGAAATGACTTCCGTCCGCCGCGATGCGGAGAGCGTGAAACCCTTCTTTAAAGAAATAAAAGTGGGTAATCCATTGCTTTATACAGTGGAAGATTGCGAAAAGGTTATCGAAATTCTGACACAGGAACAGCCCGGAAAGAAAGAGGACGTCATCTATGTGGGACACGGCAATCAATTGCCAAGTACCGCCACTTACGCCATGCTGGACTATATGATGAAAGCCCACGGACTGAAAAACTTCCACGTCAGCACCATCGAGGGTTATCCTACACTGGACGCTACACTGGCACAGTTGAAGGAGACACGCCCGAAACAAGTGACACTGATACCGTTGTTGCTGGTATGCGGCAATCATACGAAAGAAGACATCGTCGGAGTATGGAAACCGGAAATGGAAAAGGCAGGTTATCAGACCAATGTCCGTATGCAGGGACTGGGCGAACAACCTGCTATCCGGAAGTTATATATGGAACACATTGAGGCGTTGCTGAAATAGCTACACCCTTTCCCTCTTATGGCTACACCTTTTGCCCCGGATGGCTACACCATTCCAGGCAAAGGGTGTAGCCCTTTTTACACCCTTTTATACCCGAAATTTAGAGAATAGAATGTATCTTTGCATGATAGAAATATAAGCGATATGAAACAGCCAAAGATAATAGTTGCCGGCATCGGACCGGGCAGCGAACAAGACATTACGCCTGCGGTTCTGGAAGCGGTTCACGAAGCGGATGTAGTAGTGGGATATAAATATTATTTCCGTTTTATCCAGCCTTATCTCCACCCTGAAACAGAATGTATAGATACGGGTATGAAGCGGGAACGCACTCGTGCGGAACAGGCATTTGAATTGGCAGAACAGGGAAAAACGGTTTGTGTCATCAGTTCCGGCGACGCGGGGATTTATGGAATGACTCCGCTGATTTACGAGATGAAGCGGGAACGGAACAGCAACGTCGAAGTGATTGCCTTGCCGGGTATCAGTGCTTTTCAGAAAGCGGCTTCACTGCTGGGTGCTCCCGTGGGACATGATTTCTGTGTGATTTCCCTTTCCGATCTGATGACACCATGGGAACGGATCGAGCGTCGCATCCGTGCGGCAGCCATGGCTGATTTCGTAACGGCTGTATACAATCCGAAAAGCGAAGGGCGGTATTGGCAACTCTATCGACTGAAAGAGCTGTTTCTCGCAGAAGGACGCGCTCCGGAGACTCCGGTAGGTTATGTACGCCAAGCCGGACGGGAGGAACAGGAAGTGCATCTGACGACACTCGCTGATTTCAATCCCGAAGAAGTGGATATGTTTACGGTCATCCTGATCGGTAACTCGCAATCTTATGCGTGGAACGGCAAGTTCATTACTCCCCGGGGATATTATAACCGTCCGGATAAGGATGAACAACCGACTAAGGGGATAGGTCAGGACATTATGATACAAAGTTTCCGGACCATTGAGTCGGAACTAAAGAATAAGAATATTCCTCTGGATCATAAATGGGCTTTGCTGCACGCCATCCACACCACGGCTGATTTTGAAATGGAAAAGCTGTTGTATACGGACAAAGGTGCTGTGGAAAAGCTTTATCAGAAAATAACGGACGGTCGGCTGAAAACGATTGTTACGGATGTGACGATGGCTGCCAGCGGTATTCGCAAAGGAGCTTTACAACGGCTGAGGGTAGAAGTGAAATGTTATCTTTCCGATGAACAGGTAGCGGCAATGGCAACGGAAAAAGGGATCACCCGTACACAAGCCGGTATACGTCTGGCGGTGGAGGAACATCCGGATGCCTTGTTCGTATTCGGTAATGCGCCGACGGCTTTGATGGAACTTTGTGATCTGGTACGTAAAGGAAAGGCTGCACCAAGCGGTATTATTGCCGCGCCTGTGGGCTTTGTACACGTACAGGAATCCAAGCACATGGTGAAGCCGTTCATGGAAATACCCAAACTGATAGTAGAGGGACGAAAAGGAGGAAGTAATTTGGCTGCAACGCTGGTGAATGCAATCTTGTGCTACAATGATGCGGAACAGTTAAGACCAGGACGGGATGTGTAAATAGATACGCTATGATACGAAACTTTATTATTATAGGCATGGACGACAACCGGGAACCTTTCTTCCCGCCCGAAGTGCTGCGGCATATCCGGGAAGGAAAAGTTTTCTCCGGCGGCTTGCGGCATCGGGAGATTGTAGAGAAGTTACTTCCGGAAGGTGCGGAATGGATTTCCATAACAGTTCCACTGGACAACGTCTTCGCCCAATACGAAAACATTTTTGCAGACTTTGAGAAGAAGGCTTCCGATGCATCTATTGTCGTATTTGCATCCGGAGATCCCCTGTTTTTCGGCTTCGCCAATACGGTAAAACGAAAACTGCCCGATGCAAAGATACGTCTCTATCCGGCTTTCAACTCCCTGCAAACATTAGCGCACAGGCTGGTGATGCCCTACAACGATATGCGTACCGTCTCTCTGACAGGACGCCCGTGGCAGGAACTGGACAAAGCACTCATAGAACATGTCCACAAAATAGGTGTACTGACTGATCGGGAGCATACCCCTGCCACTATCGCCGCACGAATGTTGGAATACGGATACATCGATTACACGATGTACATCGGTGAACACCTCGGCAATCCCGAACGCGAGCGCATTCGCCGGATGAGTCTTGAAGAAGCTGAAAAAGAGACATTTGAGCATCCGAATAATTTGCTGCTCTGCTACGATACCCGTAGACGGTCAGCTACGGCACCCGTAGACGATCAGCTACGGTACCCGTATATGGTCAGCTACGACACCCATAGCAAGGAAGCTCTCCTCCCTATAGATAGTCAGCCCTCTATAACTGAACAGCCCCGCCCCTTCGGTCTTCCCGACGAACAATTTGCCCACTTGGACGGACGTGCCCGCATGATTACCAAAGCTCCGATCCGCCTCCTTACTTTGCAGGCATTGGAACTGAATCGCCGCCGTGTCTTTTGGGATATAGGTTTCTGCACAGGTTCTGTCTCCATCGAAGCCCGCCTGCAATTCCCGCATCTTACGGTTGTTTCGTTCGAGATTCGTCCCGAAGGAGAAGAACTGATGCGCATCAACTCCCGCCGTTTCGGTGCGCCGGGAATCACAGCCTTAATCGGAGATTTCCTACAAACTGATCTGGGAGCTCTCCCCCGCCCCGACGCTGTCTTTATCGGCGGACACGGTGGAAAATTAGAAGATATACTGGTACGCCTGAAAGAAGTATTGCAGCCCGGCGGTTGCATTGTCTTCAACTCCGTATCCTCCAATAGCAGGGAATTGTTCCGCAAAGGGGCAGAAAACGTAGGAATGTCTCTGCAACCCTCCCTGCACATCGCACTCAATGATTATAACCCGATAGAAATAATGAAAGTAACCTTATGAATAAGAATAATGAGAGCCACCCTATGAAGGTAGCTATTATACTGATTTCTGAAAGCAGTCTGCCCATTGCACGAACGCTGAGTAACGAGTTTCCCGACTCCGAAATAATCACCACGACTCCTGCACCCGACTGCACATACGTTTCTTTTTACGAAGAATTTATGGCTCTGTCTTTCCATCGCTACGATGCCTTTATCTTCATAGGTGCCATGGGCATCTGCGTCCGCACCATCGCCCCGCATGTGAAAGATAAACATACAGACCCCGCTGTGATCTGTGTAGACAGCACTGGCCGCTATGCCGTTTCCGTCCTCTCAGGACACATCGGAAAGGCCAATGAAATGACGGAAAACATCGCCCACATTCTCGGTGCCGAACCTGTTATCACCACCCAAAGCGACCGCACCGGCCTCTGGGCACTGGACACCCTGGGTGATAAATTTGACTGGGCCGCCATTCCCGGTGAGACGGAATACGGTATGATGAATAACATTATCAGCCTTTTCGTAAAGAAAGTTCCCACCGCCCTCTTCCTCGAAGTGCGCGATCAGGGAACGGAATATCTGGAAAAGACCTGCCCGCCACACGTGGATATACATTACGGCTTATTCCGGGATATAGACCTCAGCCGTTACCAGTTGGTTATACTCGTCACTCCTTTCCTGCACAATACGCATGACACCCCTGCGCTCTTTTATGTGCCCAAGGTATTGCATGTCGGTGTAGGTCTGGCACATCAGGCAGGTCCCGTGCATGACATCGTTGAAAACATCCTTGGTACGATGATTAACAGTACCTTCATGCCCCGTGCCGTAAAGTATATCGCCACCATTAATGAGAAACGCAACGAACCGGTCATTAAGGAGCTGGAACGTGCCTATCAGATACGCTATTACAGTGCGGAGGAACTGAAAGAAATCTCCGTCCCCAACCCCAGTCCGGTAGTAGAGAAGCATATGGGTACGCCCAGCGTTTCCGAGGCCGCCGCCTTTCTTTCCGCGAACGGTGGTAAACTTCTGTTGGACAAGCAAAAAGGCGGAAACTACACCATGGCCATAGCCATTGAAGAAGGAGTGCTCCGTTACTACGGACATATCGAAATTGTCGGCGCAGGTCCGGGTGATCCCGACCTCATCTCCGTGCGTGGAAGGCAAATGCTGGAGAAGGCAGATCTTATCCTCTACGCCGGCAGTCTCGTCCCCCGCGAACTTACATTCTGTGCCAAACCGGGTGCCACGGTACGCAGTTCGGCTTCCATGGACTTGGAAGAACAGTTTGCACTGATGAAGAAGTTCTATGATGAAGGCAAATTCATCGTCCGCCTGCATACGGGCGATCCCTGCATCTACGGTGCCATCCAGGAACAGATGAACTATTTCGACCAGCATCACATGAGTTATCACATCACACCGGGCATTTCTTCCTTCCAGGCTGCTGCCGCTGCGCTGAAGTCTCAGTTTACCATTCCTGAGAAAGTGCAGAGCATCATCCTTACCCGCGGTGAAGGACGCACCCCCATGCCGGAACGCGAACAGCTCCACCTGCTGGCACGCTCGCAAAGCACCATGTGTATCTTCCTCAGCGCCGGCATTGCCGAACATGTTCAGGAAGAGCTCTTACAGGAATATCCCGAAACCACTCCCGTTGCCGTTTGCTACCACCTTACCTGGAAGGACGAGCGCATCTATCGAGGAGAGTTGAAGGACCTTGCAAAGATTGTGAAAGAGAACAACCTGACGCTCACCACCATGATTGTCGTAGGTGAAGCCATCGACAATCGCGAAGGTCTTTCCCGGCTTTACGCCCATGAGTTCAAACATCTCTTCCGCAGATAACTGATAATTAATTGAAATATTGAAATCATTTATACTGCCCATAAACAGAAGTATCTCAGTTCTCCTCCTCCGAAGGAACTCTTTTTCGCCTACCACCCCGCCCCATGGGCACCCCTCCTCCCAAGAGGAGGGGAATTGAGATAGTCCCAATATAAACAGAACGTATCACTCAATAACTCAAAACAATGATATTAATATTAGGTGGAACCACCGAAGGACGCATCGCTGCACGTACCCTTGAAGAAGCTGGAAAACCATTCTACTACTCTACCAAAGGAGACGAACAGGAAGTAACTATGCACCACGGTATCCGCCTGCAAGGTGCCATGGACGAACTGGATTTGGAGCGCTGTTGCCGGGAACATAACATTCAATTACTGGTAGACGCCGCCCACCCCTTTGCCATACAACTGCACCAGACCGTAGAGAAAGTAGCCTATACCCTGAACCTGCTTGTCATCCGATTCGAACGTATTTATCCGCCACGTGACGAAGAACACATCATCTGGTGCGAAGATTTTGAAGATGCCATTCGGCAAATCAAGAAAGAAGATATCTTCACCCTCCTGGCACTGACAGGTGTACAAAGCATTGCCAAGCTAAAGCCTCTCTGGCAGGAAAGTACCTGTTGTTACTTCCGCATCCTTAACCGCGAGAGCTCCCGCCGTCTGGCCGAACGTGAAGGCTTTCCCGAAAAATATCTGCATTACTACCATGCAGGCGAAGACGAACGCATCCTGTTACAGCGACTTCACCCCGAAGCCATATTGATAAAGGAAAGCGGACTTTCCGGAGGATTCAATGAAAAAGTGGAAGCTGCCCTTCAGGAAGGTATCCGCATTTTTGCAATCCGTCGTCCGCCAATGCCCGGAAGTTTTATGATAGTGAACGGTGAGCATGGCCTACGCCGGATGATTGAAAAACATCTGCCCGATTTTTACCCTTTGCGTAGTGGTCTGACTACGGGTACCTGTGCAGCCGCGGCCGCTGTAGCTGCAACCTGGGATATTTTCAATGTTCAACGCCAGCCCCGGCCCGAAGAATTCCCTGTTATTCTCCCTAACGGAGAAACCATTTATGTTCCCGTCGAAGAGCAAGAACTCTACCCGCATCCCAGCTGTATAAACGATGACTGGATGCTGGAGGCAGATGCCACTGTCATCAAAGATGCAGGTGATGACCCCGATGTAACTAATGGCATGCAGATCAAGGCCAATGTTGCCGTGCCTTTCCGTTTTGACGATCCAACACCCGCAGAACTTGGTGCTGATGATTATACCGTTATTGTCTGTGGAGGCGAAGGCGTAGGCATTGTTACCCTATCGGGTTTAGGATTGGAAGTAGGAGGACCTGCCATCAACGTTACTCCCCGCAAAATGATTGAAAACAATGTAAAGGCATGCCTTCAACGACTTGGCATTTCCAAACAACCCAATCCTTTTGCTGTCACTATTTCCGTACCGGGTGGCGAAGAAATAGCCCGGCGGACTTTTAATCCCCGTCTGGGTATAGAGGGTGGTATTTCTATCATCGGAACTTCGGGTATTGTGAAACCTTTTTCTTCCGAAGCATTTGTAGATTCCATCCGCAAATCCATGGAAGTAGGTCGGGCAACAGGAAGCCCGCGCATCGTCCTTAATTCGGGGGCAAAGAGTGAAAAATATGTCCGGAGGTACTATCCCGAACTGCCTGCACAGGCATTTATTCATTACGGAAACTTCATTGGAGATACGATAAAGATTGCCGCAGATTTGGAAATCAAAGCAGTGACTTTGGGTATCATGATAGGAAAAGCCGTGAAACTGGCAGAAGGCAATCTGGATACGCACAGTAAGCAAGTGACGATGAATAAGGATTTCTTACGTGAAGTGGCCCTTTCTGCCGGATGCGGAGGAGAAACACTTGCAGTTATCGAAAAGATAACTTTAGCCCGTGAGTTATGGTCATTGCTCTCTGCCGAAGATTTGCAAGCTTTTGGCTCCCGTTTGCTCGAACTGTGCCATCAATATTGCGACCCGTTGCTACCTGAAGGAGAACTGACTATTCTGCTCATTAGTGAAGAAGGGAAAACAATTACATAGAATAAAAAAACAGGTTTTACATGTAGTCTGTCAGGCTGAAAGCCCTACACTATATAATGAAAGTCCTTCAGGCTACATGCGAAACTTAAATTAAAAAGCTTAAATATGAAACACCCCCAAATAATCCTCGTCACCGGTGCTTCTTCCGGTTTTGGAAGAGTCATTGCTACGCAGTTGGCTGCACAAGGACATATAGTTTATGGCTCCAGCCGGAAAGCAGTTTCCGATAACTCCGGCTTCAAAATGTTGCAATTGGATATTACTGATCCTGCATCGGTAGCCAATGCCATATCTACTATCCTGAAAGAGCAAGGCAGCATCGATGTACTTGTCAACAATGCCGGGATGGGCATCAGCGGAGCTATCGAACTCACTACCGAGGAGGAGATACAACACCAAATGAATACGAATTTCACGGGTGCCGTCCGTATGTGTGCGGTGGTGCTGCCTTTCATGCGCAAAGCAGGACACGGACGAATCATAAATATCAGTTCCATCGCAGGTGTCCTTGCCGTTCCTTTCCAAGCCTTCTACAGTGCATCCAAGTTCGCGATTGAAGGATATAGTGAAGCGCTTTACCAGGAAGTAAAACCGTTAGGCATCCAAGTTTGCGTAGTCGAACCGGGAGATTTCCAGACTGGTTTCACAGCGCAACGGCAAGTGTGCCAGACTTCCCTCTCCCATGCGCAATATGGGGAGAGTTTTGCAAAAGCCATGCGAAACGTAGAACAATCTGAAAACAATGGTTGCCGACCGGAAAAGTTAGGCAAAGCAATCTGCAAACTGGTAAATAGCCGCCGCCCTGCTTTCCGCACAAAAGTCGGTCCGTGGGAACAAGTATTCTTTGCACGCATTAAACCTATGCTACCGTTTAGTCTGGTAGATTGGCTGATCAGGAAATTCTATTAATTAGCTGTGTAGCTCATCCCCTTTGGGCAAAACTTTATAGAATAACATTTTGTGTGTTCTTTCCCAAACACTACCTTTGTGGCATACCCATTCAAAAAGCATGATTCCGTATACAATGAATGAATTACATGAGCGAATTGATAAAGCAGAAAAAGCGATCATCGAAGGAAATGTGATTGATTCTGAAACAGAAGACGCCAAATTAGCAGACTTCATGCGCACACTATGAAAATAAAGACTTATCCTGAAGCTACTCAGGAGCTACGCAAGATTGCCGCTTTTTGCAAACAGCAATGGGGAATTGAGATTGCACACAGGATGTATGGGATCCCCGTCGTGAGCCGCTCGGAATATAGCGCAGCCACTCGTAACTTGTAACTTGTAGCTCGTAGCTAACTAATATTCTCCCAACAGGAATTGTATGTAATCATATAATTTATATCTTTGCGAGCAAATAAACATCAACCCCTTACAAGGTTCAAGTAATGAAACAGACTATTCTCACTATTTTCTTTGCAATCATAGCATTGGGAGCAAATGCCCAATCCCCTATCTCCTTCCAAGTAAAAGCCGGAGTCGGTACCTCCAACTTCAATGGAGAAAATGTAGAAAGTGATACACGCATCGCCTACAAAGTAGGTGTCGGCATGAACTATGAACTCAACCGCACATGGGTGTTTCAACCATCACTGAACTTTGTATCGATAGGTGCCCGTGAAGAAGTGGAATATGTAGGAAAAGTGAACATGAATGAGTTGTATATCCAGCTCCCCATCATGATGGCCGCCCGCCTCAACCTTGGAAAGAATTACAGTGCTTCCCTGAGTGCCGGTCCGTATATTGCCTATGGCGTAGGCGGAAAGACATCCGGTGAGATGGAGGAATATGATTACAGTAGTGAATACAACCCTAACAGAAGCTACAGATTCCGCATAGATACTTTCGGTAACCGGATAGATGACAAAATGGGAAACAAACGCTTCGATGCCGGCCTTATGTTCGGCCTCAACATCGAATATCACAAATTCATATTCGGAGCAGAGCTTCAGTTGGGAATGATCAAGGTAAACGACCAGTTGGATAACCTACTGCAATCATCCGGCATTGAGAAATTCTCTCCCAAGAATCTCGCTTCGTTCTTCACCGTAGGATACCGGTTCTGATTTACAACTGCTCCGCCTGCTTTCGTTTCATTTCATTCAGTACACTGCATGTCAACGGTATGGCAAGAATGAAAGTCAGAAGATCAGCAGTAGCCTGACACATTTCCACACCCTGCAAACCCAGATAATGAGGCAGGATAAAAATCAGCGGAATAAAGAACAATCCTTGGCGGGCAGAAGAAATAATGGTGGCCTTTACCGGTTTACGAATCGTCTGCAACATCATATTGCTCATCACAATCCATGAACCCAACGGGAAAGTAATGAATTGCCAACGCAAGGCAGCAGCCCCTACTGCAATTACATCCGGGTCTCCCTTACGGAATAAAGAAACAATATCCTCCGCAAATCCCATGCCTGCCAGCGCACACACCAACAAGAAGATGAATCCCACCTTTACACAAAACCAGAATCCCTGACGAACACGCGCATACAATCCCGCACCGTAATTGAAACCGCATACCGGCTGGAAACCTTGCCCGAAACCTATCAAGAAAGCATTAATGAACATTGCAATACGGGTGACAATAGACATGCCTGCAATAGCCGCATCTCCATAAGCCCCGGCAGCCACATTCAGCAAGATAGTAGCTACACTCGCCAATCCCTGACGGGCAAGCGAAGGAGTACCACCGCCGATAATTTCCTTAATGAAAGCTAATGAAGGTGTGAAGTTCCTGAAACGGACACGGATATTGCCACCCTTTCTACACATATACAATAACAGGGAGAAACTACATATCTGACTGATTACCGTAGCCAACGCGGCCCCCGATATCCCCATATCGAAGCCAAAAATCAGGATAGGGTCCAGTATCACGTTAATCACCGCACCCGATACGATTCCTACCATCGCATACGCTGCATTTCCCTGGAAGCGAATCTGATTATTCAATACTAACGAAGCAGTCATGAAAGGTGCGCCCAGCAATATGATGCCCAGATATTTCTCCGTATAAGGCAGGATAGTAGGTGTAGAGCCCAATGCCAGCGACAATGGAGTAAGGAAGATAAGTCCCACTACTGCCAGAAATATACCCATAAACAACGCCCAGAAGAAGCCGGTAGCCGCCATCTTCTCTGCATTCCCAGTCTCCTGCGCACCGAGTTTCCGCGAAATATAGTTCCCCGAACCGTGTCCGAAGAAAAAGCCCACCGCCTGAATAATGGACATGACCGAGAACACAATACCTACAGCCGCCGTAGACTGGGTATTGATCTTCCCCACAAAGTACGTATCCGCCATATTATAGAATGACGTAACCAACATACTGATAATCGTAGGTACAGCCAATGATACTATCAGACGGGGTACCGGGGTGGTAGTCAGATAGAGATAATTATCTTTTGTCGAATGTCTCATAGAATCTTTACAATCTCTGCAAGCAGTTCATCAATGGTTCGCACAGTCACCGCTTCGCCGTTTACGGGGTGCAGTACAAAAGTACCGTCTCCTTTCAAATCTCCCGTTTCAATATAAACGTCCGACTCCACGTTTCGGTTTGCCAGAATACCATTTCTTTGCAAAGCTTTCCGCACCATAGCGTATTTTTGTCCGTGCCCGACAATACGGATCCGGGAAGTATACTCATTGTTCACCCGGAATAATCCTGTCTCCAGATCAAACACAATTCCTTTACGGGCAAAGAAACCACTGAGGGTTCCATCCAGTGAAAGGTCTTCGGGAGTCCCGATAGTCACCCCGTTCACCTTATCCATCAACCAGATTTTATCCGCAATCTGCAAGGCAAGTTCCAGATCATGGGTAGACAGGAAAATAGTCTTATCCGTCTGCCGGCTCAACTGATGGAGCAATTGCATCATTTCCACTTTACTCGGGAAGTCAAGGAAGGCAGTAGGCTCATCCAGGAAAATCACCGGAGTTTCCTGTGCCAGTGCCTTGGCAATCATCACCTTCTGCCGTTCACCATCACTCAGTGTATGCACCATGCGATGTGCCAGGTGAGATATCCCAACCAGGTTGATAGCATGGTTCACGACCTCTTTATCTTCTTTGGAGAGTGTTCCCCAGAAACCGGTATATGGACTGCGTCCCAGACCGATAAGTTCCACAGAAGTCATATTGCGGATGTCGCACTTTTCAGTCAGGACTACACTGATCACTTTTGAAAGCTGTTTGTCCGTATAAGAGCCAATCTCTTTTCCCTGTATACGTATTTCACCGGATAACTTCGGTTGAAATGCGGAAAGTGTACGCAACAATGTAGACTTCCCTACCCCATTTGCACCCAGCAGACAAGTCAACTCCCCGCTATTGATTCCGGCACAAATATCGCTTGCCACGACTTTCACATCTCCTTTACCGGGGTAGCCAATGGATAGTTTCTCAATATGTATAGTTTCCTGTTTCAAGACCTCTTTATTTTCAATTCTCAATTATTCTTCCAGTTCCCCTTTGCGTTTCCTGAAGAGCACGGATGCCACCACCGGAGCACCTACCAAAGCAGTCACCGAGTTCACCGGCAAAGCTCCTTCAAATCCCGGCATGCGGGCTATGAGGTTGCACACCAACGCCAACGAAGCCCCTACCAGCAATGTGGCAGGCATCAGTATCCGATGATCGGATGTATGAAATATAGCCCGGCAAAGATGGGGAACAGCCAGACCGATAAACATAATCGGACCGCAATATGCCGTCACAATTGCTACCAGTACACCTGAACAGGAGATCACCAACAGGCGTGCCCGCTTGATGTTCAGCCCCAGGTTCCGTGCATACCCATCGCCCAGCAGCAACAGGTTCATTGTCTTTATCAGCAGAAACGAGAGTGGCAACAAGACCGCCATGATACAGACAAACAGTATCATCTGGTCACCCGACACACGGGCAAAACTACCCAGTCCCCAAATGACGTATGCACGAATATCTTCCTCCACACTGAAATATTTCAATACGCCGATAATGGCACTTGCCACATAACCAATCATCACACCGATAATCAGCAGCGTCACATTTCCCTTTACTTTCTGCGAAACGTATACGATAAGTGCCATCACGGACAGTGCTCCGATAATAGCTGCAATAGATAACGCCACTTCTCCCATATATCCGAGCTTGCTCAGTGCCACACCACCCATCGCTCCCGATAGCAATACCACACAAGCTACTCCCAGGCTGGCACCCGAACTGATACCCAACACCGACGGTCCTGCCAGCGGATTCCGGAAAACCGTCTGCATCTGCAAACCACTCACCGATAATCCCGCTCCCGCCACCAATGCCGTCAATGCCTGCGGCACACGGGATTTCCAAATGATATTCTGCCATATAATAGATTCATCCGTATTCCCCCATAAGATGTTCCAGACGGAACGAAAAGGGATGTGGACAGAGCCTAACAGCAGGTTCAACAAGAAAAACAGGAATATGGATGCCAGTATCACCAGCATCAGGAGCAGTGTCGGTCTTTTCATTGCAAACGTGCGTAGTATTTCGGTTGGTAATCAGGTAACAGATTGGGATGGAATGCATGAATCAAATCTTCCAGCACCACTTCCGGTTCCATCGGCATACTTTCATAGAAAGGTTGCTCGCGCATATTGCAATAAATTACGCCTTTGTCACGGAATGCACGGAAGTCGGCATAACGGGGATCAAGGGACTTCAAGGCATCGTAAGAGAATGTACCGTCGTAGCTATTCACAATACGCCAGTAATCGGCACTCTCCGCCTGGCTGTATACAGTTTCAAAATCCAGTGTAACACCACCGGAACGGGGATCATCTTTCAAGAAGTAATCGGCTCCCGCATCACGGAACAATTCGGCCAAAAAGCTTTTACCACCTACTGCATACCAGTTTCCTCCACGTATCTCACCGCTAAATACTACCGGACGCTTCTTCACATCGGCAGCCAGTTGTTTCAGGTCATTATAATGCTTTTCTATAGCAGCAAACTTTTCATTCGCCTTCTCTTCCTGTCCGATAAACAAGCCGATGAATTTAATCCATTCCGCCTGTCCCAGCGGAGTCATTTCCTTATATCCCAGGTGCGGAACCAAAGGTATTCCGATTTCACGCATCGTATCATATCCGCCACGCTTGAAAGGGGAGATAAAGATGACATCCGGATTCACACTCATGATCACTTCATTATCAAAGTTACCTTCAATTCCTATTTTAGCCGTCTTACCCGACTTCAGGCGCTCATTCATTTCTTTATTGAACAAATGTCGCGTACTGGTAATTCCCACTACCTTATCGCAGGCTTCCAGTTTGATGAAATTGGATAATTGTAAAGAAGTCATGCAAATGGCACTACGCACAGGTGTTTCGATCACCGTATAATCAGAAGGAATTCCTTCAGGTTTCGTCCCCCGGGGCACCAACGCATAATGGAAAGTATTACTGCTTTCATTTTGAGGATCGCACAAATCTACCAAGCGGACATGGTTGGGAAGATATTTCACCTCAAAACCTTGGGCGTAGACCGGATAAATAGAGTCTGTGGCTGATACAGAAGCTGTGGTAGCCTGTAGATCAGTAGGGTTCTGTTTGTTTTTCGGACCGCAAGCCACACATAAAAGACTTAAAAGGGAGACGGTTATTGCAGTAGTTCGTTTCATGACAATAAAGATGTATAGAATTCGGGCACAATATTCGTTATTTTTGGGGAGATACGCAAATACCCGTCCAATAATTTAACCGAATTTGTGCCCGAACACCTACTATATAAAAACGCCTAAAAATTCATCAGATCATTCAACGCTTCGCTCATGCTGGGATGTGTAAATATATAATCACGAAGGAAAGTATATTCCTGTCCTGTCTTCATCACGATTGATACAATATTGATAATCTCGCTCGTTTCCGGTCCGAACAAAGAACATCCCAGAATCTTATTTGTATTGGCATCCACCACCACCTTAAACAACCCGTCAGTCTCGCCTAAAGTACGTGCCCGCGGAATAGCGGCTACCGGAAGTATATTCACCTTTACGTTCAGACCTTTCTTACGGGCTTCCGTCTCACTCAGTCCCACACGCGCCAAAGGAGGATCCATAAATACCGAATAACTCACAGGCTCACGGTCGTCTGTGCGCCGTTCTCCTGCACCGAACAAATCTTCGCGGATAATGCGGTAATCATCCAATGAGATATAAGTGAACTGTAACCCGCCTTTCACGTCGCCAATGGCACGAATGGTCGGATTAGTAGTACGCAGCCATTCATCTACAATAATGGCCCCGCGTTCATTCACTTTCACGCCGGCAACTTCCAGGTTCAACCCCGAAGTATTCGGACGACGCCCAGTTGCCAATAAGATAGCATCTCCTTCCAAGTGATGGATTTCATGAGTTACAGCATCCTCATAGATCACTGTTGCACCCTCCACGGATTGTACCTTTGCGTTGAGATGGAATACAATGCCTTTTTTCTCCAATACGGCCTGTACGCTGGCAGCAACATCTCTATCTTCGCGGCCAATCAGTTCAGAATACCCTTCAAGTACCGTCACCTTCGAACCGAAGGAGGCATACATGGAAGCAAATTCCAGACCGATATAACCTCCACCCACGATTACCAGCCGCTCGGGAAGTTCTTCCAGTTCCATGATAGAAGTGCTGGTGTACACGCGTGGATTCTCTTTTATTCCATCAATAGGCGGCACGATGGTTTCCGCACCGGTATTTATAAATATCTGCGGAGACTGCAATTCAATGACTTCCGTTTCCGTCCGTACCTCCACCACATCAGGACCGGCAAACGATCCGACACCTGTATACACCGTTACATTGGGGTTATCAGCCAGATTATGATAGTTCTTATTCCGCAGGAAGGAAGTCACCTCTTCTTTACGGCCAATGGCCTGACGATAATACGCCTTTTTCTCTTCCCACGCAGCCTTCGCCGGAGTTTCCTTAGCCAGGTGTACCAACGTCTTTGTAGGAATACAACCGATATTGATACAAGTGCCTCCATACATGTGATCCGAACGTTCTATAATGGCAACCGTCTTCTGACGTTTTGCAAATTCGGCGGCCAGGGTCTTTCCGCCCTTGCCGAAACCAATGATAATGGCATCATACTTTTTCATATCTCTATTTTTTAAGTTGTTCCAGTACGCTTTTCGCACTGTCTGCTAATATAACAATTGCACCGGCCAAAATGGCTGTATCTTTTATAACTAATCTTCCGGCACCGGTCAATAAAGGGAAACCGAACTCTCCACTGCCCAGATTAGGCACCCATACTTCGGGTGTGGTGACAAGGAAAGAAAGCGTTCCGAGAGTCATGATAATGGCAAGCCCTGCTCCTACCAAGCCCACTTTCGGCCAGAAGATGCCTAGGAATGTAAGAATGCCGATAGTCATGATAAGAATGCCCAGCCCGTGAGAAAAGCCATACGTATTGTTTTCCTTGTGCCACTCATGCTTCACCGCATCAAATTCCCCTTCTTTCAACTTGTACTCCTTATAGTCGGGAGCATCGTGTGTATAGAAGAAACTCATAAAAGGACTGTTTGCCACAAACGGCACGATGCCTTCCGCTTCATAATTCCAGAACTTCAACCCGCCTATCCAAACGAAGATAACCAGAATTGCCACGCGGATAAGATTGATACCTAATTTCTGAGTAGATGCAGCCAGTGTCAGCGCTGCCACGAACATGGATTGTAATTTTGTTTTCATACGATTATTGCATTAATGAATTGTTTTTGTTTTCTGATGCAAAAATCGGGGTTTATGTCGGGCTGTGAAATGGCAATTCTGCCGTATCAGTTGGCAATATTTCCCGTTACGTTCGATTTTCGGAAATCCGATACACTTTCACCGGTCATTTTCTTGAAAAAACGGCTGAAAGTGGACAAATCTTCGAAGCCCAGCAGTTCGCTGATTTCCTTGGCGCTCTTAGTGGTATAAAGCAATAATCTTTTGGCCTCCGCCTCTATCCGTTCATGGATAATGCGCAACGGAGAAGGCACTCCGCAGGAGGCAAACAAATTGGAGAGTGTCTTTGGGGAACGGAATAACAGGTCGGCATAATCCTGCACCTGCTTCTTTTCGCGGAAATGCTGGTCAACCAGAATATAAAAACGGCGGACGATATCAAAGGCTTTTTCCTGTTCCGGCGTGACGCCACACTTTTCACGGGCAATGCGGGTGCAGGTGATGATAAAGCGTTTGAGGATGATGCGCAACATTTCCTCTTGCAGATTATCGCGAACAGCGGACTCCTGCCGAAAGATACGAATAATGTCATTCAGGTTGGCGGATTGTTCCGGCGAAAGTTTCAACCGCATCACCTGAGAGGAACCATGAAAAAGGAAACCGTTGCAGGACACTTCATCATCGTGGCCGAAGATACAATAGAAATTACTGTTGAAGAGAAAAGTGAGATACTCCCCCTCCACCGCCGTAATTTCGATATGGTGCAGGGGTGTAAGGCTGATGATTTCATCTTTTTCCAGCCGGATAGGGATATGGTCTATTTCCATAGTCAAGGTTCCGCTTTGCACCCAGATGAATTTGTATAAAGTAGTATCTTGTTGCAGTGCCTTATTCTCGTGAAAGCAAAAAGTCATTGCCAGGTTCCCGTTCAGGCGGGTATTTAATTGATAATCTATCATGATGTTAAAAAGTTAGAGTTCTTTGTCGTATACCGAAGTACAAATATACGCTATTCCGGAAGCTAATGCAAATAAAAGAAGCAATCTATTTCATCATCGCCCCCTTAGTCCCTCTCCGCTTTCTATAATACTCCAACCCATAAAGGAAACTCATTTATCCTTCAATCTTCTTTTTGATACAATGAAACTATTGAGCATCGGAGACATACGTCCGTCCGACAACCGTGTTTTATAACCCAATCCACATTTGCAGATTCCCCTTTCCACTGTTTAGCTATCTCAATCACTATTCCAGGATTATCTTTTGAAATATCGTTTAGGTTATTAGCAACACTCAACCGCACGAATCTGGCTAAGATTTTCCAAAATGGGGATAATAGGTCGAGGGTCTTTTTTCAGATTTGGCAACGACATAACCCAAGGGAGCCGTGGACAGCAACCTTCCGAAGCAAGTCGCCTCACACCCCAATGTTCATGTGTAGACCAAGCCAACATCTGTTTCATCATTTCTTCGGGATACTTTGAAATGAACGCATGAGTAACAAATTCGCAACTCGTAAACTGGGTGACTTTTTCTATTGCTTTAATAGAGGCTTCGTAATAATCAAGCCCATATTGTTCGATATAATTATCAAATACAACTCCATATTCCAACATCAATAAGTTGAAATTGTTATCATCTATTTTTGAAAAATCTGGTAATTTGCCTTTTACGCAATCTAACAAATCAATAATTATAGAAATCGCCTTATCGTAATCTGCAGGAAGAAATTCGCCAAGAATAGTAGTGGTCTGCTCGTCGCTGCCCCCCATATCCTGCGGGAATGAGGCGATAACTGAACTCCTGCACCGTTTGATTTCGCGGTGTTTTTTTGTTGACTTTGCTCCATAGAAAAGTAATGCGTAATGAAGACTATTTCAACTAATTCGCTACGTATTGCTCAAATTGACTTTTTCGCTATGTGTTTATTAAAAAAACACCATCAAGAATAAATCGCAACAAAAACAAGCACCCTATTAATAACCATAAACAGTGTTTTTAAAGAATAACGGGAACGTTTTTAAAGAATGTGCCCAACGTTTATTAAAAACGTAAAAGGCATATGTAAAAGCTAAATTCGATAAATATCAACAAAAAAGGTGATAATCCCAAGTGGGAAGTATCACCTTTATAGTTTTTTGCATGTTATTATTCCGGAAATGATTTTCTAAAATTCTCAATGGTCAAATCATATTATAAAATGGTCAAATCATATTATAAAAAAGAGAACCGGCAGTAATAATACCTACCGCAAAAAAGTCTGGAAAAGAAAGATTATTTTTTGTCATTTGCTAAGTTTTTAGGTTTATCATTAAAGTTATGTTCTCTCCAATAGACCCACAAATATACTACATCAGGAAGGCGAAATCAAGTCTTTCAGCCGTTTTTTCCAACTGCTTTCAGACTTTACATGCTAACCTTCTATGGTACAGCGCATTTTCTTTATTGCATACTTATGTAAAGAAATCTTTTTAGAAATCAGCATTCTTTCTGAATTGACCCGGTGTTTTCCCGATCGCTTTACGGAAAAAACGTGCGAAAAAGAATTTATCCGCTCTTATTCTCGGTTTTTATTCGTATCTTCGCAAACGATAATTAAAAAATCACCCTTTTATGTGTTGTGCTTCCGCGTAAATACCATATTGCGAGTTCGCCTCTCTAACCTTTGAGATGCCAATGGTGCTGAATAGACATTCAGGATATTCCTCTAAATATCTTCGTCTATTATAGAAAAATAGTGCCTTGTCGGAATATGGGAAATCTCCGTTTTTTATATTAACCACTTTTTATGAATTGTATATCAATCTGTCAGTGTGCTGAAGTTTGATATAATAACATTATATGCAGAGTATGATTTACCCTAAAAATTTAGAACAAAAAATAGGAATTGATACAGTCCGCCAATTTATCACTGAAAAGTGTTTGTGTACGCTTGGAGAAGAACAAGTCATAAATATGAATTTCTCAACGGATTATGCCACCATTTCAAAATGGCTGGAACAAACCAGTGAGTTCTCACAAATTATACGCAACAAAGAAGATTTTCCTACTGACTTCTTCTGTGATGTCCGCGATTCGATACAGCGAGTAGAGAAAGACGTTACGACTTGGTATTCTGAAGAAGAAATATCCAATTTGATGAACTCCCTTCAAACAATCCATAAAATTGTAACCTTCTTGCATAACGCGAAACACAATACGAGCACTAAATATCCAGCACTCACCTTAATGGCGGATAAGATAAAGCTCTTCCCATCAATAGTGGAGAAAGCAAATTCTATATTAGATAAATCCTGCCAAGTAAAAGACAATGCGTCACGCCGACTTGCAGAGATTCGTAAAGATAAAGGGGAAGCTACAAAAGCCGTAGCACGCAACCTGCAAAATGCAGTTCGTGATGCACAGAAAGCAGGGCTCATTGGAAAAGACGCACAGGTGAGCAGGCGTGACGGGCATTTGGTGATTCCTATTGACGCTGCCAACAAAAGAAAAATCAAAGGATATGTACACGACGGTTCCGGTAGTGGAAAGACTGTTTTCATCGAGCCCGAAGCCGTTGCAGAAGCTAACAATCGTTTGAAGGAACTGGAAGCGGACGAACGACGCGAGGTAGTAAGAATTCTTATTGAATTTGCAAATCTCACCCGCCCGCATATAGCCGACCTCAAGCGTGCATACCACTTTATGGGAGAAATGGACTTCATCCGAGCCAAGGCATTATTTGCCGTGCGCATTAATGGCATCAAACCCATATTCGAGGATAAACAGCAGGTGGAATGGCAACAAGCAATACACCCTTTGCTGCATATACAACTATTGCAACAATGCAAACAGGCGCACCCTTTAGATATCAGTCTGAATAAAGAAAACAGATTATTAATCGTTTCGGGAGCAAACGCAGGGGGTAAGTCTCTTTGCCTGAAGACAGTCGCGCTATTGCAATACATGTTGCAGTGCGGACTTTTGATTCCTGTACATGCAAGTTCAAGAGCCGGCATCTTTGAAGACATCCTTGTAGATATCGGCGATGGACAAAGTATAGAAAACAGCCTTAGTACATATACCGCCCACCTGACTAATATGAAGTTATTCGTGGAGAACTGTCACAGCAAAACACTAATTCTGATTGATGAATTCGGTAGTGGAACAGAGCCGCAAATAGGAGGAGCTATCGCCGAAACATTACTCGACAGATTTAACCGTAAGCGTAGTTTTGGTGTAATAACAACTCACTTTCAGAATCTGAAACATTTCGCCTATGAGACCGACGGAATCACAAACGGTGCCATGCTCTATGATGCTGAACACATGCGGCCGCTATACAGGCTCTCTATCGGCAGTCCGGGAAGTTCATTTGCCATTGAAGTTGCCAGAAGAATTGGCCTTCCTGAAGACATCATTGTAGATTCATCCACTAAAATAGGGGAAGATTTTATCAATATGGATAACTTCTTACAGTCTATTGCCCGCGACAAACTCTACTGGGAAGATAAACGAAAAGAAATAATGGAGAGCGAAGCCACTGAAGTTGCTAAACTAAATAAAGAAAAGGCAGACAAGCCTATTAAAGAACATTCGCTCGAAAACACCCGTATTGAAAAGGGGGATAGCGTCAGGTTGAATGGTCAAAATGCAGTTGGTGTCGTTCTGGAAATGCAAGGCAAGCAGGCTATTATTGCATTCGGTTCATTAAAAAGTACCGTTGCATCAGAGCGTTTGACTTTAGTAAGCAAGAAAAGGTAGACAAACAAGAAATCGGGTTTTATTTTGTTTTATATTCAGAAAATCCCCAATTTTGCATCCCCATAAAAATTTTTATGGGGATGCTTATCACTAAACACTAACCGTTAATCACTAACAAAAATGTCCAACCCCGTCATATTCGTATCTCTCGGTCCCGGTGAACCGGACCTTATCACCCTGAAAGGCTTGAAAGCACTGCAAAGTGCCGATTGTATCTTTTGTCCTGAAACTCGCACCACAAGCGGACGAATCTTCTCGCGTGCTGCCGATATACTGCACGCGCTGGATATTCCAGATACCGCCCTCTCCCGCTTTGCATTGCCTATGAGCAAGAAACGGGAACAGGCTTTCGCAGCTTACGATAAAGTGTATAGCGAAGCTTCCTTTCTTCATAAAGAAAATAAAAAAGTCTGTATCGTTGCCGAAGGAGACGCAGGTTTCTATTCTTCGGTACACTATATCTTTGAGAAACTACAAGCCGACAATATTCCTGTGCAACACATTGCCGGTATCCCCGCCTTCATTGCAGCAGGTGCTTGTGCAGGACTTCACATTGCCAGCCAGGAGGAACGTCTGACCGTCATTCCCGGTATCATTACCGCCGAAGAAATAGAGAAATATATGGAGGAAAAGACTACCATTGTCATCATGAAACTTTCTCAATGTACCGAAGAAATTCACCGTTGCATCCATCTCCATCCCGAATATAACTATCATTATTTCGAGAATATAGGCACGGAAAAAGAGAAATACCTGCATGATACAGAGTTGATTTCGGCACTCTCTTTCCCTTATTTTTCATTATTAATCATACGCCACAGCACCTTCTGAGGCGCATTTAATACTATTTCGCACATCATTGGATTAATTTTCACAAAAATGCCTTACCTTTGCCCACTGTGTAATACAAAAGATTTATAGACATGAAAAGACTTACATTGTATATGTTTATGCTCGTACTGAGCATTGGTTACGTTTCGGCACAGGGGAAAGCTGATATCAAATTTGACAAGACCACACACAACTTCGGCACGTTTTCCGAAAACGATCCGGTGGTAAGTTGTGTATTTACATTCACTAACGTGGGCGACGCTCCGCTGGTGATACATCAGGCCGTAGCTTCCTGTGGATGTACAGTTCCCGAATATACCCAGGAACCCGTATTGCCGGGCAAAACCGGAACCGTTAAGATTACTTACAACGGAACAGGTAAATATCCGGGACACTTCAAAAAGTCCATCACTTTGCGCACGAATGCCAAAACAGAAATGATGCGACTCTTTGTAGAAGGAGATATGACACCGAAAGATGCAAAATAAGCATCTTTATATATAAGAATAAAGGAGAATTTTTCAATTCTCCTTTTTTTTTGCTTTCTTTGAAGCTGATTTGGATAAAATAAACAATTAATTGACGACATAATAACTATAAAACATAAAAGCAATTAAGAAACTATGAAACAAGAAGAAGAGAAATTGACCGGTCTGCCGGAAAATGCATTCCGCGAACTGAAACCGGGCGAAGTCTACAACCCGTTGATGAGCCCTGACAAGAAGTACCCGGAAGTTAACCTTTGGTCTGTATTATGGGGTATCGCTATGGCTATCCTCTTTTCGGCTGCGGCAGCCTATCTGGGATTGAAAGTAGGACAAGTGTTTGAAGCAGCCATTCCCATCGCAATTATTGCCGTGGGCGTATCAGGCGCAGCCAAACGTAAGAATGCGTTAGGAGAAAATGTCATTATCCAATCCATCGGCGCCAGTTCCGGCGTTATCGTGGCAGGTGCCATCTTTACCTTGCCCGCCTTATACATTCTACAAGAAACTTATCCGGAAGAAATCACAGTTACTTTCACCCAAGTATTCATCAGCTCTCTGTTGGGAGGTGTGTTGGGTATTCTCTTCCTCATTCCGTTCCGCAAATATTTTGTAAGTGACATGCACGGCAAATATCCTTTCCCCGAAGCAACAGCTACCACACAAGTACTGGTATCGGGCGAGAAAGGCGGAAGCCAAGCCAAACCGTTGCTGCTGGCAGGTATTATCGGAGGTTTGTATGACTTCATCGTTGCCACATTCGGCTGGTGGAACGAAAATTTCACCACACGCGTATGCGGTTTTGGCGAGATGCTGGCTGATAAAGCAAAACTGGTATTCAAAGTAAATACAGGTGCGGCCGTACTTGGTTTGGGCTATATTGTAGGTCTGAAATATGCTTCTATCATCTGTGCCGGCTCACTGGCTGTATGGTGGATTATCATTCCGGGAATGTCCATGATCTGGGGCGACAGCGTGCTGAACCAGTGGAATCCGTCAATTGTGGCTACCGTAGGCAGCATGGCTCCCGAAGAGATTTTCAATTATTATGCCAAGAGCATCGGTATCGGTGGTATCGCTATGGCCGGTATCATCGGTATCATCAAGTCGTGGGGTATCATCAAGAGTGCCGTAGGACTGGCAGCTAAGGAGATGGGTGGAAAATCCAATGTAGAAGCCAGCATGAAGCGTACTCAGCGCGATATTTCTATGAAGATTATTGCTATCGGTTCTATTATAACGCTGTTACTGGTATTCTTATTCTTCTACTTCGATGTGATGCAAGGCAGTTTGCTACATACTGTGGTAGCTATTTTGTTGGTGGCAGGTATCGCTTTCCTGTTTACGACTGTGGCTGCCAATGCCATTGCAATCGTAGGTACGAACCCGGTTTCCGGCATGACGCTGATGACATTGATTCTGGCATCGGTAGTGATGGTATCTGTTGGCTTGAAAGGTCCGGAGGGAATGGTAGCCGCATTGGTAATGGGTGGTGTTGTGTGTACGGCACTGTCTATGGCAGGTGGTTTCATTACTGACTTGAAAATCGGTTATTGGTTGGGTAGCACACCTGCCAAACAGGAAGCCTGGAAGTTCCTCGGAACGATTGTTTCAGCCGCAACCGTAGGTGGTGTAATGATTATCCTGAATAAGACATACGGATTTACCAGCGGACAACTGGCTGCTCCGCAAGCTAATGCAATGGCGGCAGTTATCGAACCGCTAATGAATGGCGTGGGTGCTCCCTGGTTGCTTTACGGCATTGGCGCAGTACTTGCTATCGTACTGAATGCATTCAAAATTCCCGCATTGGCATTTGCATTGGGTATGTTTATTCCGTTACAACTGAACATTCCTCTCGTTGTGGGTGGTGCTGTGAACTGGTACGTAACCAGCCGTAGCAAAGATGCTGCTCTCAATGCAGAACGTGGCGAAAAGGGTACGCTGCTGGCATCCGGTTTCATTGCCGGTGGTGCGCTTATGGGCGTAGTCAGTGCAGCAATGCGTTTCGGAGGTATCAACCTGGTGAATGATGCCTGGGTAAACAATACGTGGTCCGAAGTACTGGCATTGGGTGCTTATGCATTGCTGATAATTTACTTTATCAAGGCTTCGATGAAAACCAAATAATAGAAATACAATGAGAACAATTTTATTCATTACAGCACTGTTTATGTCAACTCTGCTATCTGCTCAGAAGCCCGTTGAGATACCCTTGTGGCCCAACGGTGCTCCTAATACGAATGGCCTGACAGGAGATCAGGAAGACTTGGATGGCGGCCGTGTGGCCAATGTCATTAATCCCACCATCACGGTTTATCGTCCGGCAAAGCCGAACGGCATGACTATCTTGATGTGTCCGGGCGGCGGATATGCCCGCTTGGCCATGAATCACGAAGGCCACGACATGGCATCCTGGTTCAACACACAGGGAATCACGTATGCCGTCCTGAAATATCGTATGCCGAACGGGAACCGCGAAGTGCCCCTCTCAGATGCAGAACAGGCCATCCGCATTATTCGTCAGCATGCCAAAGAATGGGGTATCAGTCCGAATCAGGTAGGCGTTATGGGTGCATCGGCAGGAGGACACTTGGCTGCTTCTCTCTCTACACTTTACAGTAGTGATGAAACGCGTCCGGACTTTCAGATATTGCTTTATCCGGTAATCTCGATGGTACCGGGTATTACTCATGGAGGTTCGCGCAAGAACCTTCTTGGCGATAACCCGACCAAGGAACTGGAAGAGGCGTATTCTCTGGAACGCCGTGTATCTTCCCGCTCTCCACAAGCTTTCATCGTACTTTCTGCCGACGATGGTGCTGTGCCACCCATGAATAGTATCGGCTACTTCCTTGCTCTCAACCAACAGAAAGTTCCCGTTTCCATGCACATCTACCCCATTGGTGGACATGGCTGGGGTTTCCGCGATAACTTCACTTACAAACGCCAGTGGACAGAAGAACTGGAGAAGTGGTTGCGTGACGGGGTGAAATTCGAGAAAAAATAATTAATATAGTAACTCAATGAAAAAACTGACTTTTATCACCTGTCTCGCATTGCTACCCTTGGCCCTTCAGGCACAAGAGGACCGTTACGACCAGTTGACCAATCCGAAGTTGACCAGCATCAACAAAGAGGCTCCCCGAAGTACATTCACTTCGTACACTACTGAAGAAGATGCTATCGTTAATAACCGGGCGAACGGTGCCAACCGTCTATCCCTCAACGGGAAATGGAAGTTCAATTATGTGGAGAACTTTGCCGACCGTCCCACAGACTTCATGAACGTGCGTACTGAGGTGAACCGTTGGCCGGACATCAATGTGCCGGGTAACTGGGAATTGCAGGGCTTCGGTACTCCGATCTACGTCAACCAGCCTTACGAGTTCTGTTCTAAGGGGTACGAACCTTACTGGGATAAGCCTAATCCGCCTTATGTACCCAAAGACTGGAATCCGACAGGTACGTATCGCCGTGATTTCGTTGTTGGCAATGACTGGGATGGAAAAGAAATCTTCCTCAGTGCAGACGGTGTGCGCGGTGCTGCTTTCTATTACATGAATGGCAAGTTTGTAGGTATGAGCAAGGATGCCAAAACTCCTGCCCGCTTCAACGTTACCGCCATGGTCAAAAAAGGCAAGAATATGATTGCCATTCAGGTACACCGTTTCTCAGATGCCAATTATCTGGAATGTCAGGACTTCTGGCGCATCAGCGGTATAGAGCGTGATATCTATCTCTATGCCACGCCCAAAATCCATATTGCAGACTTCAAGGTAGAGACTCCGCTGGATCCTTATTACAAGGATGGTATCCTGCAACTGAAAGTGAAGCTTACGAACGAAAGTGATATAAAGTCTCCTTATGTAGTTTCCTATCGCTTACTTGATGACCAGGATCAGCAAGTAACTCAGTCCTCCACCCGTGTGGAAGGTGATCAGACCGAAGTAGAATTCACGAAAAAAACTCTCCGTGGTGTAAAGCATTGGACGGCTGAAACACCTAATCTTTATACACTCGTCATCAGCCTGAAGCGCACCAATGGCGAAGTAATAGAAGCTACCAGTTGCAAGATAGGTTTCCGTACGATAGAGATTAAGGATAAGCAACTGCTTGTGAATGGCGTGCCTATCCTTGTAAAAGGCGTGAATGTACATGAGCATAATGAATACACAGGACATTACGTTCCGGAAGATCTTATGATCAAGGATTTCGAACTCTGGAAAAAGTATAATGTGAACACCGTACGTACTTGCCACTATCCGCAACAGGAACGTTTCTACGAACTTTGCGACCAATATGGCATGTACGTAATTGATGAAGCAAACATTGAAAGCCACGGTATGGGTTATAACCTCAATGTAGGTGGTACTTTGGGTAACAATCCGTTATTCATGAATGCTCACCTCGACCGTACCATGAATATGTACGAACGCGATAAGAATCATCCATCTGTAATCATCTGGTCACTGGGTAACGAAGCCGGAAACGGACTGAACTTCTACGTTACCTATAATACGCTGAAGATGCTCGATAGCCGTCCTATCCAGTACGAACGTGCCGGATTAGAATGGAATACGGATATTTATTGTCCGATGTACTCTTCTCCCCAATCTATTGAAAAGTATGCCCAGAATAAGGAAATGACTCGTCCGCTTATCTTGTGTGAATATGCTCATGCTATGGGTAACAGTCTTGGCAACTTCCAGGATTATTGGGATGTGATTGAGAAATATCCGATATTGCAGGGTGGTTGCATCTGGGACTGGGTAGATCAAGGCTTTGCCGCCAAGACCAGTGACGGACGCAAATACTGGAATTATGGTGGTGACTACGGCGATACCGGAACTCCTTCCGATGGCAACTTCTGTATCAATGGCGTAGTTTATCCCGACCGCAGTATAAAGCCCCAGACTATTGAAATGGGTAAGGTTTATCAGAACATTAAATTCATTAAGTTCGATCCGCAAACCTGCACAGTGCAGATACGCAATGACTTCTCATTTACTGATCTGAATAAATATGATTTCCATTATGTCGTTCGCGATCATGGAAAAGAGATTTATAAAGGTCAGATGGACAATATCAATGCTGCTCCGGGTAAGACGGCTACCAGTGCATTCCTGCAAGGTATTCCTAAAGAAAAGAATACTACGGGAGATGTACGCATCGAGTTCTATGCAACCATACGTAATGCAGAACCTTTCTTACCGGTTGGTACGGTAATTGCACGTGAACAAACTTATGTTCATCCGTTCTTTAAGAAAGAAGTGGTACGCATGGATCCCGCTAAAGTAGATGAAGTCTTTTCACAGGTTGTTTTCAGCGGTGATGATTTTAAAGCAACATTTGATAAACAAAGCGGCTTGCTGACCTCTTATATCTATAAGAAACAAGAGTATATCCATAACGGTCAAGGTCCGCAACCTTTCTTCTGGCGTGCACCTACCGATAATGATTACGGAGCAAAACTTCCCACTCGCCTGAAAGCATGGCGTGAGGCCAGTTACCAGACACCTAAGGCAGAATCGTTCAATGTTTCTAAAGATGGTGACAAGTCTATTGTAAAAGTTACCTATCGTTTTCCGCAAGTAGATGCGCAGTGGGAAATTACCTATAAGGTATTTGCCAATGGTATTATCAAAGTGGATAATCGCTTTGTAGCCGAAGGTACGGCAACCCCGATGATACCCCGTGTAGGTTTGCGTATGCAATTATCGGAAATATTAAACGACCTTACTTACTACGGCCGTGGTCCGGAAGAGAACTATATCGACCGTAATCATGGAACACTCGTTGGCGTATATAAGACAACAGCAGATAAAATGTACTTCAACTATGTACGTCCACAGGAAAACGGGCATCACACCGATACCCGTTGGATCGCTTTATCTCCCGCCAAAGGAAATGGCCTGGTTTTGGTAGCCGACAGTACGATCGGTTTCAATGCCTTGCGCAACTCTATCGAAGATTTTGACTCTGAAGAGGCTCTGCCCCACCCTTACCAATGGAATAACTTTAGTCCGGAAGAAGTAGCCAATCATGATGAGAATGCCGCCCGTAATGTATTGCGGAGAATGCATCATGTTAATGACATCGTTCCGAGAGATTTCGTAGAGGTTTGTGTGGACATGAAGCAACAAGGTGTAGGCGGATATGACAGTTGGGGTGCACGCCCGGAACCTTTCCACCAAATCCCGGCTAATCGTGATTACCATTGGGGCTTCACATTAGTACCTGTTCGCTCGGCTAATCAGGCCAACGAAGCGGCTAAATACGATTATCGATAACCTTAGTATAAATTTTTAAAGAAAAAACCCATGAAAGATTTATCTAGCATTGTAGCAAAATTTAAAGTCCAAGGTACGATAGAAGAAATCAAACCTTTGGGTACAGGACTTATTAACGACACTTACAAAGTAAACACCAAAGAAGCAGATGCTCCCGACTACGTTCTGCAACGCATCAATCATGCCATTTTTCAGAATGTAGAGATGCTTCAATCCAATATTACCGCTGTCACCAATCATATTCGCAAGAAACTAACGGAGGCAGAAGAATCGGATATAGAGCGCAAGGTTTTGAGTTTCCTCGAAACAGAAGAGGGGAAAGCATATTGGTTCGACGGTGATAGCTACTGGCGTGTGATGGTATTCATCCCACGCGCCAAAACGTATGAGACGGTGAATCCCGAATATTCAAATTATGCTGGAGAAGCTTTTGGTAACTTCCAGGCTATGTTGGCCGATATTCCGGAAACATTGGGTGAAACCATACCTGACTTCCACAATATGGAGTTCCGCCTCAAACAACTACGTGAAGCCGTTGCGAAAGATGCTGCCGGACGGGTATCGGAAGTGAAATACTATCTGGACGAAATAGAGAAGCGTGCAGATGAAATGTGTAAAGCAGAACGTTTATATCGTGAAGGAAAACTCCCCAAACGTGTTTGCCACTGCGATACGAAAGTGAATAACATGATGTTCGACGAGGATGGCAAAGTGCTTTGTGTCATCGACCTGGATACGGTAATGCCCAGCTTTGTCTTCTCCGATTATGGCGATTTCCTTCGTACAGGCGCCAACACGGGTGATGAGGATGATAAAGACCTTGATCGTGTAAACTTCAATATGGAAATATTCAAAGCGTTTACCAAAGGCTATCTGAAAGGAGCCAAATCATTCCTGACTCCAATTGAGATAGAGAATCTCCCTTATGCAGCCGCTTTATTCCCATACATGCAGTGTGTACGGTTCTTGGCAGACTATATCAATGGAGATACTTATTATAAAATCAAATATCCGGAGCATAATTTGGTTCGTACTAAAGCACAATTCAAACTGCTTCAAAGCGTGGAAGCCAACACACCGGAAATGATCGCATTCATCAACGATTGCTTAAAGAGTTGAGAATAGAGGAAAAAAGAGAATGGAGAATTATCTATTTGGTAAAAGCTCCATTCTTCCAATGATAAACAATCGGACGGCGGAGAAACGGTTTCAGTTTCTCTGCCGTTTCTGTTGACATATAATCAGGAGTAGCCAATGTAACAGTCAATTCTGTATTTTCTTTATTAAAATCGGCTTTCATCAATAATATATCTGCCGAACGGCGTGCTTCGTCAAACTCATACACGCCTGCTGAATCCGGCGTATTCAAAAAGTCGCCCATCACAGGCAGGGTAATAAAGAGAGATGCTGTAAGCGGTTTCCAGTCATCTGTATAGAAACGGATGCTGCTGTCGCAGGCAGGTGCACAAGCTGTAGAGACTGTACAGATCACGTTCGTCGAGTCATTCAAAGCCAACACTTTCATCTGCCAGGTAGATTGAGAAGACATCTGCATACGAATATAATCTTTACTTAGATCAGTCATCTCCGACTTCTTGCCGAAACGATTCTCTACTTGCGCTTTCATCTTACTTTCCAGAAAGTCAATACAATCTTCCCGGTTTACTTTGGTTAGTAACGGGCTTAGAGAATCCGGCATATTCACAAACAGCGTTTTGGCTTCTTGTGCCCAAAGAGCGGTCGAAGCAAAGAGTCCGACAGCAGAAAAGAATATAGTGATTACAAATTTATTTATTTTCATATCTATCTTATTTAACCTGTGACAAACAGATTTTGTGTAACTGTTTTAATTTTTAGACCCCAAATATAAGAATATCATTCCGATTAACACCAGTATAAGGTCAAT
>OKTU01000220.1_pt1 | contig 40519 bp, 66 predicted proteins | sample 1606311 | NCBI WGS metagenome assembly OKTU01 (sample SAMEA3879557, study PRJEB24766) | human gut metagenome | biome: human-associated habitat; feature: feces | place: USA | collected 1985/1987
GCAGAGGATGAAATATTTCACGGGAGGGCTGACATACAAAATTCATTTGAAATAATTAATGAAAAAATCAGCGGAGGGATGTTTGATACTATCAGACATCCCTTTTTCTGTATTATATATGTAAGATTAACGGAGGAATTCAAATTTTAATCGTAATTTTGTAGCCCATTATGAGTAGAATAATAGCCATAGACTACGGTCGGAAACGTACGGGAATAGCCGTGAGTGATACATTGCAGATGATTGCGAATGGACTGACAACTGTGCCTACACACCAATTGTTGCAGTTTCTTCTTGATTATGTGGCTAAGGAGCCGGTAGAGCGTATCTTGGTAGGCCTTCCTAAGCAGATGAATAATGAGGCTTCGGAAAACATGAAGAATATCGAACCTTTTGTCCGTTCGCTGAAGAAGAAACTGCCTGACATGCCGGTTGAATATGTAGACGAGCGTTTTACTTCTGTTCTGGCTCATCGGACGATGCTTGAGGCCGGATTGAAAAAGAAAGACCGCCAAAATAAAGCACTGGTGGATGAAATCAGTGCAACTATTATTCTGCAAACTTATTTAGAGAACAAACGTTTCTCTTTTTTATAATGTATAGAAAGTAATTTGTAATTAGTAATTTGTAGTAAAGGAAATGATTTTACCCATTTATGTGTACGGCCAGCCCGTATTGAGAAAGGTAGCAGAGGATATTGCCCCGGACTATCCGAATTTGAAAGAACTTATTGAGAATATGTTTGAAACGATGGACAATGCTGAAGGTGTGGGACTTGCTGCACCGCAAATAGGTTTGCCTATCCGCGTAGTAACCATTAATCTGGATGTCTTGTCTGATGATTTGCCAGAATATAAAGATTTCCGCAAGGCGTATATCAATGCCCATATTCTGGAAGTGTCCGGTGAGGAAGTTTCTATGGACGAGGGCTGCTTGAGCCTTCCAGGAATTCATGAATCAGTGAAGCGTGGCAACAAAATACGCGTGCAATACCTGGACGAGAACTTGGAACCGCACGATGAGATTATCGAAGGTTACCTGGCACGCGTGATGCAGCACGAGTTCGACCATCTGGAAGGAAAGATGTTCATCGACCATTTGTCTCCGTTACGCAAGCAGATGATTAAAGGAAAACTGAATGCCATGTTGAAAGGCAAGGCACACTGCACTTATAAGGTGAAAACCGTAAAGAAATAAGTTTAACCATATAATATGGTATAAAAGGCTCAAAAAATATAAAAAGTGTTCCGCTAATCCCGACAAGTAAACGAAAAACGTTACTTTTGTTTCGTTTACAAGCATTTATAAAACAAGATGATAAAAAAAATACTGACGGCTATTTTGCTGTTACCCACATTGTTGTATGCACAAATCAATACGGAACGGGTGATGACCATTGCTCGGAATGCATTGTATTTTGAGGATTACGTGCTTTCTATCCAATATTTTAATCAGGTAATCAACGCGAAACCTTATTTATATGAGCCTTATTTCTTCCGTGGACTGGCAAAAATCAATTTGGATGACTATCAGGGAGCGGAGAGTGATTGTGATGCTGCGATTCAGCGGAACCCTTTTGTGGTAGGTGCTTACCAAATCAGAGGATTGGCACGTATCCGTCAGAACAAGTTTGACGAGGCGATTGAAGATTATAAAACTGCCATCAAATACGACCCGGAGAATGTGGTGCTTTGGCATAATCTTTCCCTTTGCCATATTCAGAAAGAAGATTATGAGGCGGCTAAGGAAGATTTGGGTACGCTTCTGACAATTGCCCCCAGATATACACGTGCCTATCTGATGCGCGGGGAAGTCTCCCTGAAACAGAATGATACGATACAAGCTTTGCGTGATTTTGACAAAGCCATCGATATGGACCGTTATGACCCGGATGGATGGGGGGCAAGAGCCATTGTACGCCTCCAGCAGGGGAAATATAAAGAGGCTGAAGCTGATTTGGACCAGTCTATCCATCTGAGTGCAAAGAATGCCGGTAACTATATCAACCGTGCCTTGGCGCGTTTCCATCAGAATAATTTGAGAGGCGCCATGAGTGACTATGATTTGGCTTTGGATATTGATCCGAATAATTTTCTCGGGCACTACAACCGCGGTTTGCTGCGTGCCCAGGTGGGCGATGACAACCGGGCAATAGAGGATTTTGATTTTGTGTTGAAGATGGAACCGGATAACATGATGGCCACCTTCAATCGTGGTTTGTTACGTGCGCAGACGGGGGATTACCGGGGAGCTATCAGTGACTATTCCAAAGTGATTGCAGAATATCCTAACTTTATGGCCGGCTATTATCAGCGTGCCGAAGCCCGTAAAAAGATTGGCGACCATAAGGGAGCCGAGCAGGATGAGTTCAAAATCATGAAGATGCAGATAGACAAGCGTAACGGTGTTTCTTCTGGTGACAAAAAGGAAGGTGACGACAGTAAGGATGTTGCGGATAATTCCTCGGAAAACTCCAATGGAGATGGTGGGAAGACCCGTAAGAAATCCGACAAGAACATGGAAAATTATCGGAAAATTGTAATAGCGGACGATTCGGAAGCTGACCAGCGTTATAAGAGCGATTATCGCGGACGTGTACAAGACCGGAATGTGACCATCAAGCTCGAGCCGATGTATGCTTTGACTTATTATGAGAAACTGAGCGATGTGAAGCGTATCGTACATTATCATAAGTATATTGAGGAACTGAACCATTCGAAACTGTTCCCGAAGCCACTGCGCATCACCAATATGGAAGCTCCGTTGACGGAGGAACAAGTACGCTTCCACTTTGCTTTGATAGACGCTCATACGTCTGATGTGGTGGCTGACGAGAAGAACGCCAAGAAACGTTTCATGAGAGGTCTGGATTTCTATCTGGTTCAGGATTTTGCCAGTTCCATAGATGACTTTACAAAGAGTATCTTGTTGGACGACACTTTCTTCCCGGCATACTTTATGCGTGCTTTGGTGCGTTATAAGCAACTGGAATATAAAAAGGCCGAAGCCACAATGAGTGAAGGTGCCACTTCGGGTACAACGGAAATGAAGAAGCCTGAAGTGACAGCCATTGATTATGAAGTTGTGAAGAATGACCTGGATCACGTTATTCTATTGGCTCCTGATTTTGTCTATGGCTATTATAACCGTGGCAATGTGTCTTCGTTACTGAAGGATTACCGTGCCGCCTTGGCGGATTATGACAAGGCGATTGAGCTGAGTCCCGATTTTGCTGAAGCATACTTTAACCGTGGGTTGACGCACATCTTCCTGGGGAATAACAAACAAGGTATTGCCGATTTGAGTAAAGCCGGAGAGTTGGGCATTGTCTCGGCCTATAATATCATAAAGAGGTTTACAGATACACGGGAATAACATTTTTTTGCTAAAAAATAGAATATCAAAAAGAATTAGCTATTTTTGCGTTCTGAAAAATGAAATATACATATAAACTATGATAAAGATAACATTTCCAGACGGCTCTGTTCGTGAATATAACGAAGGAGTAACGGGACTGCAGATTGCAGAAAGCATCAGTTCGCGATTGGCACAAGACGTGCTGGCTTGTGGCGTGAACGGAGAAATTTATGATTTGGGGCGTCCTATCATGCAAGACGCTGAAGTGGTTCTTTATAAATGGGAGGATGAGCAGGGTAAGCATGCCTTTTGGCATACCAGTGCCCACTTGCTGGCCGAAGCTTTGCAGGAACTCTATCCGGGCATCCTGTTCGGTATAGGTCCTGCTATCGAAAACGGTTTCTACTATGATGTGGACCCGGGTGAAACGACTATCAAGGAAGCTGACCTGCCAGCCATTGAGAAAAAGATGGCTGAACTGGTGGCTAAGAAAGAAGCGGTTGTCAGACAAGACATTGCCAAGGCGGATGCTTTGAAGATGTTCGGTGACCGTGGAGAAACTTATAAATGCGAGCTGATTTCCGAATTGGAAGACGGCCACATCACAACTTATACGCAGGGTGCATTTACCGACTTGTGCCGTGGCCCTCACTTGATGACCACAGCTCCTATCAAGGCTATTAAGCTGACTTCCGTTGCCGGTGCTTATTGGCGTGGACAAGAAGACCGTAAGATGATGACCCGTATCTATGGTATCACCTTCCCGAAGAAGAAGATGCTGGATGAGTATCTTGTTCTGCTGGAAGAGGCAAAGAAGCGCGATCACCGTAAAATCGGTAAGGAGATGGACTTGTTCATGTTCTCCGACACTGTAGGTAAGGGACTCCCGATGTGGCTGCCCAAAGGTACTGCACTGCGTATCCGCTTGCAGGACTTCTTACGTCGCATCCAGGCCCGTTACGATTATCAGGAAGTAATGTGTCCACCCATCGGCAACAAATTGCTTTACATCACTTCCGGCCATTATGCAAAATATGGTAAGGACTCCTTCCAGCCCATACATACGCCGGAAGAAGGGGAAGAGTACTTCTTGAAACCGATGAACTGCCCTCACCACTGTATGATTTACAAGAACTCACCCCGTTCTTACAAAGACCTGCCTTTGCGTTTGGCAGAGTTCGGTACGGTTTGCCGTTACGAGCAGAGTGGCGAGTTGCACGGTCTGACACGTGTACGTAGCTTTACGCAGGATGATGCGCATATCTTCTGCCGTCCGGACCAGGTGAAGGATGAGTTCCTCCGTGTCATGGACATTATCTCCATCGTGTTCGAATCTATGGACTTCGAGAACTTCGAGGCACAGATTTCCTTGCGTGACAAGGTGAACCGCGAAAAATACATCGGTAGCGACGAGAACTGGGAAAAAGCAGAACGAGCCATCATCGAAGCTTGTGAAGAAAAGGGGCTGAAGGCAAAAATAGAATATGGAGAAGCCGCTTTCTATGGTCCTAAACTGGACTTCATGGTGAAGGATGCCATCGGTCGCCGTTGGCAGCTGGGTACCATCCAGGTGGACTACAACCTGCCGGAACGTTTCCAGCTGGAATATACCGGTGCTGACAATCAGAAGCACCGTCCCGTAATGGTTCACCGTGCTCCGTTCGGCTCCATGGAACGCTTCGTGGCTGTGCTTATTGAGCATACGGCCGGTAAGTTCCCGTTGTGGCTGACTCCTGACCAGGTTGCCATCCTGCCTATCAGCGAGAAGTTCAACGACTATGCGCATGAAGTGAAACAATACTTGAAGCGATATGACATCCGTGCCATTGTGGATGAGCGCAATGAAAAGATTGGTCGTAAGATTCGTGACAATGAGATGAAGCGTATTCCGTACATGCTGGTTGTAGGTGAAAAGGAGGCTGAAAACAAGGAAGTTGCTGTCCGCAAGCAGGGAGAAGGTGATAAAGGAACCATGAAATTTGAAGAATTTGCCAAAAAAATGAACGAAGAAGTTCAGAATATGATAAATAAATGGTAACTTTGCGCCCAATTGTAGAAGCATAGCATATATTAGATGTTCTAAAGTTCGCTTTTACTTAACAAAAACATTAATTTGGGAATAGTAAATAAGAAACAAACTGGAAGTAAACGTTATTTAATGAAGAATGACAGCTTAAAAGGGCAACATCGGATTAACGAACAAATCCGGGCCAAAGAAGTCCGCATAGTGGGCGATGAAGTAGAACCAAAAGTGTATCCGATAGCGCAGGCTTTAAGACTTGCTGAAGAACATGAAGCGGATCTCGTGGAGATTTCTCCAAATGCACAACCCCCTGTTTGTCGTATTATTGATTATTCTAAATTTCTTTATCAGTTAAAGAAGCGTCAGAAAGAGCAAAAGGCAAAGCAGGTAAAAGTGAACGTGAAGGAAATACGTTTTGGACCTCAGACAGATGATCATGACTATAACTTCAAGTTGAAGCATGCTAAAGGCTTTTTGGAAGATGGTGACAAGGTGAAGGCCTACGTATTCTTTAAAGGACGTTCCATCTTGTTCAAAGAGCAAGGTGAAGTGTTGCTGCTCCGTTTTGCCAATGATTTGGAAGACTATGCGAAGGTAGACCAAATGCCGGTTTTGGAAGGAAAGAGAATGACAATCCAGCTCTCTCCGAAGAAAGTGGCGGCACCTAAGAAGAGCGCGGCTCCCAAGCCTGCAGAAGATGCGCCAAAGGCTGCGTCGGCTGAAACCGAAGAAGAATAAAGAAGTGAGTAACGCCATAGGTATAGTGCGTTGCCATATAATTTAATAATTAAAAAGTTTAAAAAAGATGCCAAAGATGAAGACTAACTCCGGTTCTAAAAAGAGATTTACTCTTACCGGAACAGGTAAAATCAAAAGAAAGCACGCTTTTCACAGTCATATCTTGACTAAGAAAACTAAGAAGCAAAAAAGAAACTTGTGCCATTCAACTACAGTTGACGTGACAAACGTAAGCCAAGTTAAGGAACTCTTAGCAATGAAGTAAAAAGCGTACAAAGTATTTTAAAGTATTAACCGAATGCATTAGCTTTAAGTCCGTTGCGTGAAGTAATGGCGCTAACATTCAAAAATTAGTAAAACTATGCCAAGATCAGTAAATCACGTTGCTTCAAGAGCAAGAAGAAAGAAAATTTTGAAATTAACCAGAGGCTACTTTGGTGCAAGAAAGAACGTATGGACCGTTGCCAAGAATACTTGGGAGAAAGGTTTGACTTATGCGTTCCGTGACCGTAAAAACAAGAAAAGAAACTTCCGCGCTTTGTGGATTCAGCGTATTAATGCTGCAGCTCGTTTGGAAGGTATGTCTTATTCTAAGCTGATGGGGGCTTTGCACAAAGCAGGAATCGAAATCAACCGTAAAGTTTTGGCTGATTTAGCGATGAACCATCCGGAAGCTTTCAAGGCTATCGTAGCTAAAGCAAAAGCTGCTTAAGTTTATTTAAACAGTTTACAAAGTGCTGATTACGAATGAGTAATCAGCACTTTTTGCTTATAGTAGGGGAGATTTTATATAAAATGTCTTGTCAGAAGGAAACAAAATCATGTTTTTCCTTGTTTCTTTGAAGGAAACTTACTACATTTGTTGTAGAAAATATAGCCGCATTGATTGGATCGGGAAACTCATCAAACTATTATGAAATACCGAGACAAGCTTCGCTTCTCAATGGCGGGCCACGCCCTTCGGGGTAACCTTTGAGTCGGTGGATTACAAAGAGGACGAGCGCTCAAATCATGTCATTCGGAGTTTCATCACATCATCGGTGCGGCTTTTTTATAAAGGGGAACGGTAATCTTGGTTGATTACCGTTCCTTTTTTCTTTTGATGCCACTTCGTCATTTTTGGAGTTATTACATAAAAAACATCCCATGAGTTTATTTCGCTTCATGGGATGTTTTTTATATAGAGAGTGATCTCTTGAAAGAATTAGTGATTTTGACGTAGGTCTTTTACTCTGACTGCTTTTCCTTCGCTTTGTGGCAAGGAACCTTTTTTCACTAGTTTCAGTTTGGGAGTCACTAATATCTCGTCTTTCAATTGACGTGTGATCTCTTTGCGTATCTTTTCCAATTCGATGTAATTATCAGTAGAAAGATCGCTGAGTTCTACTTCCACAATCATTTCATCCTGGTTGTTTACTGTTTCCAGAGTGATAAGATAATTGCTGCCTAATTGTGGGAATTGTACCAATATCTTTTCTACTTGCATTGGGAAGATATTAACTCCCTTAATGATGAACATATCATCGCTACGTCCTTTAATACGGTCAATGCGTAGGTGGGTGCGTCCACATGGGCATTCTCCGGGAAGAATACGGGTGAGATCTCGGGTACGATACCGTAGAAGCGGCATCATCTCGCGGTCGAGAGTGGTCAATACTAACTCACCAATTTCTCCATCTGGAACTGGTTCTCCTGTTTCAGGATCAATAATTTCAACCAGATAGCAATCCTCCCAAAAGTGCATGCCGTTTTGTTCCTGACATTCAAAAGCAACTCCAGGGCCGTTCATTTCTGTCATACCAAAGCTGTTATAAGCTTTAACACCTAACATACGTTCGATCTTTTTCCGTTGTTCGTCTGTATGAGGTTCAGCACCAATGACAAGTGTTTTTAAGCTGGTGCTTGTCGGATCTATACCTTCTTCTTGAATGACTTCTGCCAGGCGAATAGCATAGCTGGGAATAGCATGAAGCGCAGTTGTTTTGAAATCAGTGATGAATTTAATCTGTCGCTTACTGTTGCCGGCAGCAGCAGGAACTGTCAGTGCTCCCAAACGTTCTGCTCCATATTGGAAACCTAATCCTCCGGTGAACATACCATATCCGGAACTATTCTGGAAAACATCCGTTTTGCGTATGCCTACCATATAGAGACAGCGTGCTACCAGGTTTGCCCAAGAGTCCAGATCGTGCTGAGAATGAACAATCAGAGTTGGAGTACCGGTTGTTCCACTTGAAGAATGAATACGTACCCCATCTTCCTGCATATTACCTGAAACTAGACCAAAAGGGTAGGTGGCACGCATATCGGCTTTAGTAGTAAATGGGATTTTTCGAATATCTTCAAGGCTTTGAATGCTATCAGCTGTAATATTATGTTCTTGGAACACTTTTTTGTAATACGGTGAATTAGCTGCGATATTTATCGTCTTTTTAAGCCGCTGAAGTTGCAATTCCTGCAACTTCTCACGGCTCATGGTCTCTATGTCTTCTTCCCAGTATTTGTTATTCATGGTAGTTTGTTTTGGAGGGTCTTTACATTAATTTTTCGGCGATTTCTTTTCCGGCGGCCAGTGCTTTGAGGTTCATCTCTACAATAGCCTCGCCTTTGCGTTCGAAGATTTCGCGGATGCTGGTTTGTATTTTCTCATAATCAATTCCCAGAAAGGGAATGGTAGCACCAAGCAAAACAATATTTGCTACACGGATAGAACCAATTTCCTTAGCTACCTTATCCACATTCAGAACGATTTTATGGGGCAATTTATTCAACTCTGCTCGCACATCAGCTTCCGCAGGATAGTTGGGGATATTAACGAATGGAGTCTCGTTAGTTACTAGCCAGCCCTCAGGGCTTAAATAGGGGAGATAGCGTAGCCCTTCCATAGGTTCTAGAGAGATGATCAGATCGCATTTACCTGAAGGAATAAGGTCAGAGGCAATAGGTTGATCACTGATACGTAAATTGGATTGTACGTCACCGCCACGTTGGCTCATGCCATGTACTTCCGCTTGTTTCATATATAATTCGTCTTTAAGGGCGGCTTTGCCGATTACTGTGGCGATAGAGAGGATGCCTTGTCCGCCTACGCCGGAAAGTATGATATCTTTTTTCATGGTTTTACTTGTTTCGTTTTTTACGTGCTAAAGTTTGAATGCATTCTCTGCGTGGAATAATAACAGATACACCACGATATTCGATTTCTTCACGGATAATCTGTTTCATTTCTTCATAATTCTTTTTAAGGGGAACTACTACGCGAATGTGTTCAGGAGCTACGCCGATACCAGCGCAGATTGCTTCGATACGTCCTGTGCCGGCGGAATCCTGGCCGCCTGTCATAGCGGTAGTTTCATTGTCTGAGATGACAATGGTAACATTAGCATTTTCATTGACACAGTCTAGAAGTCCTGTCATGCCGGAATGGGTAAAAGTTGAGTCTCCTATGACTGCTACTGCAGGGTGAAGACCACCGTCTGAGGCACCTTTTGCCATTGTAATGGATGCTCCCATGTCTACGCATGAATTGATGGCATTGAATGGCGCATTGGCTCCTAAAGTGTAACAACCGATATCGCTGAATACCTTATGAGTTGGGTATTCCTCTTTCAGTACTTGTGTCAGTACAGTATACATATCACGATGTCCGCAACCTTCGCACAGTGCAGGTGGGCGTATTTCTACAAGAGAAGGTACTTTGAACTCTGATTTGTTGTCTTTTCCTACAGTGTGTGCTACCTTATCTGGATTTAATTCACCGTCCTGTGGTAATGTACCATCCAGACGTCCTTTTACCTTAACACCAATACCGAGGTAGCCTTTCAACTGCTTTTCAACGAAAGGTTGTCCATCTTCCAACACCAGAATTTCATCGCAGGCTTCTACCAGCTGCAGGAGTTGTTTCTTGGGTAATGGATATTGTCCAATCTTTAATACAGGATATTCACAGCCGTCAGGATAGTTTTCCATCAGATAGTTGTATCCGATACCACAAGCTATGATACCCATTTTTTTGTTAGGCCCATCTATGTATTTATTATATGGAGAATTTTCAGAGGCTTCAATGAATTCAGTCTGACGTTCCAATAAAATTTTGTAACGCTTGCGCGCATTACCTGGTAATAGGATAAATTGGCGTGGATCTTCACTGAAAGATATTTCATTTTGAGCTTGTTGGGGCTTTTGCTCTACGCCCGAGCGAGAGTGGGCGAGACGAGTGACCATACGTAATAATATCGGTTCACCAATTTTTTCAGAGAATGCGAAGCCGTTGTAAACCATGTCGTATGCTTCTTGCTGATTGCTTGGTTCGTACATGGGAATAAGTGAGAAATCACCGTAAAAACGGCTGTCTTGTTCGTTTTGTGAAGAGTGCATGCTGGGGTCATCCGCTGCTATTACGATTAATCCACCTTTTACACCGGTGACGGCTGAATTGATAAAACAGTCGGCAGCTACATTCATACCTACATGTTTCATGCACACTAATGCTCGTTTACCAACAAATGACATACCCAAAGCGGCTTCCATTGCGGTCTTTTCGTTAGAAGACCAACGACTGTGAATATTTTTTTCAGCCGTAATGGGTGCCATTTGGATGTATTCTGTTATCTCTGTAGAAGGAGTGCCGGGGTAGGCGTAAACGCCTGAGAGTCCGGCATCTAATGCGGCTTGTGCAATGGCTTCATCGCCAAGTAAAAGTTGCTTGCTCATATTTGATTGTTTTAATGTTAGTCATGGATTATTAATAAGGAAATAATCTGCATTTTTCATTCGCAAATATAGCCTTTTGCTTTTGTTTTATTATGATTTTACTTGAAAATCTTTCTTTCGTTTAAAGCATTCCAATATTTTCTGGCATTTTTCATATGATCAGCGTAATTGGAGGCAAAATTGTGGGTGCCGGAAAAATCTTCTTTGGCACACATATAAATATAGTTGTGTTTTGCATAATTCAGCACAGCATCAATGCCGATGGTTGAAGGGATACGTATCGGTCCCGGTGGTAATCCGACATTTAGATAAGTATTGTAGGATGACTTTACATTCAGGTGCTCATTTGTAATTCTTCTTAGACTGAAATCTTGAAGTGCAAATTTGATGGTGGGATCAGCCTGTAAGGGCATCCCCTTATTTAGACGATTTATGTAAAGACCCGCAACCATGGGCTTTTCTTCATTATTATTTGTTTCTTCTTCTACGATAGAGGCGAGAGTTGATACTTCTTCCGGCGTCATGCCTATGGTTGTGGCTTTAGATAATCGTTCTTGGTTCCAGAACTTCTCATGTTCTCTCTTCATACGGTCAAAGAAATCATTTACGCTCATATCCCAGTATACTTGATAAGTTTCGGGAATAAATAGGCTGGCCATTGTTTCCTTCGTATATCCCATTTTTTTTTGAAATAGCGAGTCGTTCATTGCTGTGGCAATTTCAATAGAATCGATCATAAGCTGTTTACCTATACTTCGAGCAAGTCTATCTAAAGTGCGCACATTGCTAATAGTTAGATTCATAGGTTCTTGGTATCCTCTATATAAACGGCTAAAGACGTGGTAAATGCTCTCTCCCGGGCGGATGGCGTAGCGTCCAGTGTGGATGTTTGAATTGTAGTCGCGCCATTTAGCCATCCAGAGAAAGCCTGTAAAACTTTTCGGATGTCCCTGTTTTTTTACCTTATTATATATGGAATCCGATGTATCGTCTTTGTCGATATAAATATAAGCTGTTTTTGGGGGATGAAATTGTGGATAGAATAAATGATAATAGAATGTTCCGGTACAAGCTGTACCAATAAAGAACAGGGCTATCAATCCTCCTGTGAGAATTCTTTTTGTCTTCTTTTTCATCGATTTCTACAGTTTTTTAGTCTGGCAAAGGTAAGAAGAATCTATGAAATAAAAAAAGAGATGCATAAGCATCTCTTTTCCTTCGAGCCGCTAGCCAGACTTGAACTGGCGACCTACGCGTTACGAAGTCTCTAATAGATTCCTACGTATATTGCTGATATTCATGCAAGATTCTATGATTGTCTGAATTTTTTAAAACACAATCTGCTATACAATTGCCAGTTTGGCAGCAGAATTGAACTGTTAATAATCGGTTTTAGGTCATCGGTTTTATCCCCTTATTGATTTCGGGATCGTATTCCGCTTCCTTTCTTCTTTTTGCATCCTCATCTTTGAGGTACTTGTTTCTCATCTCTTTGATGTCGTTTGTCATTCCCCACATCTTGAAAAAGAGGATGATTTGCAGTACTCCGAATATAAGAAGCACAATAGTTAAAAAATCAATCATAGCTCTATTATTCTTCCATCTTTCCATTTTTAAACGCTATTACCCACCAATCTCCTCCTTTGCTTACAGCTCCAATTGATGCTGTACTCTCTGAATGTATATAGTATGCGTTTCCGTTAATGCTATTTTCTGACGAACTCCACCAATAGTTGTGTTGGTATAGTGGCGTACCTTTATATGATTGCCCTTTAGCATAAGCCCTAATTTCATTTTCTGATGGCAAATGCCATTCCATATTATTCTCAGGGTCATGGTTCATTTCAATACAATATGCGAATGCAGGATAATTCTTATAGCTATCTTTTCCATTTGTGGTTTTTGATAAGTTATATATAGCTTTTGTTACTTCCAAACCTGACATATCGGAATTACATAAAGCCTTATTTCTATACATTGCATTAGACAGAGCCCAAACGAGCCTTTTTGTACTTATTGGTTTTCTTGCTTGCGTTACGCATATAGCGCCTATTCTTTCATTTTTATAGCTAATAACAATGGTATCAAACCTATGTCCTGTTTCTATTTCGCTATTTTCTAAAACATTGAATGAAATAGTTTTTCCACTTAATTTCAATTTGGTTATCCAATAAGAATTGTCCTTTAAATTAATAATACACCCTTCTGATTCTATATCTCTCGGCAATGATACAATTTCTTCTGATGGATGGTAATTTAAACTTATATTATCTATTTGGGGTAGTTTTTGTACTTTAACATCTTCCTCTCCGTCATCATCTGAACATGCTGTAAACAGCATTGTTGGTAGGATTGCTACCATTAAAAATAAAATCTTCTTCATAATATTAAATATTTAGTTTGTTCTTTAATTCGTTGAATAAATCGGGATTTTCAAGTTCTCCCCAGTCGTATTTCTTATAGCTGTCCCGGTCAAAACTTTGTTTCTTCTCATAAACGATTAGGCATTGTTTATCACAAAGAACTATCACGGAAGATTCCAATATGTTGGCGTAAGAACGAGCTTGCTTGAAGGCTCTTTTTTATTATTTTTTTAGAGTAGTATATCCATGAAGATTTAGCTGAATATCTATTACTTTGACATCCTCTTTGATGTTTTGAGTATAATATTCAGCTATTCTACTTTTGTCTCTTTGATAGAGTTTTTGTTCTCTAGTAGTTGCTTTATTTATGACCTTTTTGCTCATAACTTTGCAAATATAGCTTCTAATTTTGAATTTACTTGCGTATTATCTATATTATTAGAACATTGACTCCCGCAATTAGTTGTCTTACCCTCTTTGGTTTTACAAACTTTAATATCAAACTTGTCTGCTTTAGGAATCAAACTTACTTTGTATACATATCCATTTTTTTGAGTTTCCCATGATTCGCCACTTAGGTCTCTTATATATTTTATATCTAGGTTTTCATCTATAGATGCTAAATCATTTATTATTTGAAGCGTATTGTCATATCTATCATTGGGATTGGGCTCAATACACTTTTTGATTATCTTCTTTATTTTTTTTGGTACATGAGGGAGATATAATTTTCTATCTGGAAATTTCCCTTTGATTATATTTTCTTTGAATGTATTGTTATCAAGTACTGGGGGAGTGCCTATTGTAGGAATCTGCCTATAAAGGAAATCATTTCCATTAAGCATTCTGTATATTGTTAATCCGGCTTGGTATATATCATTTTTGATCGTTTGTTGCAAACCAAGTAACTGTTCTGGTGTTACATGTGGAGTATAAAAAGCCTGTGCTTCACAAAATCCGTAGGCGTCAGTATAAAGTGCTAATCCAAAATCAGATAACATGGCTTCGTTAGAATCTGATATAAGAATGTTATCTGGTTTTATATCGAAATGTATTAATCCTTTTGAGTGTATGTGGTTTAGACCAGATAAAAACTGAATGGAATACCGAATAACCTCTCTTGCTGTTAGATAATTACCTCCTGATATTCTTTTCTTTAGCGAACCATTTTTGTAAAATGGCATAGCTACATATATATTATCATCGTCTTCACAAGCATAGTTTACTTTAACAATATTATTATGATTGTGAGCGTACAATAAACGTGCTTCCTTGAAATACTCATCAGGAGTAGTAGAAGGATTCTTTTTTATTTCTTTGATTACAATTTCTCCATCTAATTGATTATCGTGAGCAAGAAAGACCTTTGAGTTTTGCCCCTCTTGTCCTATCTCTTTGATTTCATCGAAATCTAATCTTACTTTGCAATTCTTCATGTTCTTAGATATTAAATGCACTTAACGCTGCTAATAAGGATTCTTTTTCTTCTTTGTTGTATTCGTTCCAGTCATTGAAAAATTCGCAGTCTTTTGCCTTACTATCAATTAATGGCTTAAAGTTTTCACGTGCTATCCCTAGTTTGGCAGATATAGTAGAAATTTGTCCTATATAATATTTCTCAATGCTTGAGCTTGCAATCAGTTCTTGTATAATAGCTTCTATATTGATTCGCTCGATAGAAATCTTCTGCGCTGTTGATTCTGTTACTCTTATACAAGCTAGATTAACTTGGTTCTCGAATATTATATCTAAAAATGTACTTCTGATAAATTTAAGTTGTTCTGGTATTTGGAGAGCGATAGGAACATTTACCTTGTCTATTAGGATAATTTCTCGATCCTCGCCTTCTTCTTTTATTATAGAGTAAATAATGCAATCAGGCTTTACTCTTATTCCAATTGATGTATTATTCATTATATTGTATTATTTTATATAAGTTCCATGTGTATTGATTGAATCTCATAGTTTATACCCAATTCATTACAGTAACTACTCCTACTACTATAGCCCAATCTTGAATTTCATCAGCAGGAAGATCGTATGGTATAAACCCTTCCTCTTCATTAAAAGATACACATTTTATATATCCATCTTTTTCTGAGGGCATAATTTTTTTTATAACTACTCCATCGGGAGTAGCCAATGCATACACTTCTCCCCATCTAACATGTGATCTACTTCTCCATATTCTGCACCCTACAATAGAACGTTCGGGAATACTTCTTTCTGGATGACTTCTATTAATCATACTTCTTCCTCGTGTCCTAATGGTAAAATCACAGCCTGCTAAATCAGGAATAATGTATCTATCGCATTTATTGGCTTCTATTGCAACTTCAAAACCTGATGGCATTCCACATGAGGCTGCTTCTAATTCGAATAAAGGAATGACATTTTTATTATTACATTCCAAGTGGGGAGTATTGTTTGCGATATTATCGCAGTCTGCTTCGATAAAAGGGATAATGATATTCCTTCCGAATCTTTCTACTATATTGTTATATAAATCTTCGGTGAGAATCTTTTTCCCTGTCTCAAGCTCAGATAAATACGATTGAGAAATACCCACTTCTTTTCTAAATGTCTCTTGATTCATTTTTAGAGACTTACGCAGTTTTGCAATATTTAGTTTATTCATATATTGTTAAATATTGTCAATATAGCGATATTTGTTTGCGATAAATAGCGATATATTGCGATAAGGTAGTATATTTGCATCATCAAACATTCAATGATACAAAGAAACGAAGAAAGTTTGAGTAACGCAATAGTATAAACATATTAAATCACACGGTTATGAGCACGAATTTTAGAAATCAGATGAAAGAGGTGATGAAGAATGCTTGGCGATTCTTTAAAGTTACAGGTGAAAGTTTCTCTGCATGCCTAAAAAAGGCTTGGGCGGTTTACCGACTTGCAAAAGAAATGAAGACGAGAACGGTTCAGTTCTTCTATCAGAAAGTTTCAGGCGAAATTCGTCAGGCATTTGGCACTATGGCAGAAGAAGTCATTCACGACAAAGTAAAGGGTACAGGCAATAGAAAGAATGAAGACCTGTTCACTTATTGGGACACAGAAAAAGGAAGCTTTAGAAGCTTCAAGAAGTTTAATCTTATAAAGATAGCATAATAAAACCGCTGGCAGGTGAAAGCCCTGCCGAATATCGTTCTTTGACTTATTGATGATGCAAATTTTAAACTATATAGATTATGGATGAAGATTATTTGAAAGAATTGCTATGGATGTCTATTAGAACAATAGTGATTAGTGCTATTGTGTCAGCAATAGTCAGCTATTTAGTTACCAGTATTTAATGAACTGACAATATAAGCCACTATTGCGCTGATTAGAGCGGATAATACCATGTTAAGATAGAAAGTGAAAGTCTGTTTTCTACGTATGTTCCGCTCTTTAGTATATCCACCTTGTAAGATAAACCCTTTGCCCTTGTCAGTAATCCAATATGCGCTTCCATTTACTGATGTGCGTAGTTCCATATATCCTTCGGCAATGAGAATATCTATAATTTCTTGACTTGGCTTGACAGAATTGGATCTGCCATAGAAATATTCTAAAGCATTATCCTTTTCTTTTGGAGTAAACTTTCTCATTTCTTTGAAAGGTTCTCAATTGTTCTTTGCTGGCTCTCGATGATAGAAAGCAGGCGTTCATTGGTAATGGGATCTGATTTCTCTTTGGGTGAAGATGATTTCAGCATTTCGCCTTTGCCGGTAAGAAGCCATTGAGAAGATATTAAATCAAATGAATTAACTATTTTCAATATGGTATCTAGGCTTACTTTTCTATCTCCATTCATTTGTTGGTTGATAGTAACTTGATTAGCACCTATTTTAGCTGAAAAAGCATTTACGCTAAGGTTATAATGGTTCATTATAGCTTTAATACGTTCAATCATAACATTAATTCACTTTATCGTTAATTAAATCAAATGAATTGATTTATTATAGCAATTGTTTTGATTATTAATTCAATTGAATTACATTTGCATCATCAATCATTCATTGACACAACAAAGGTAGAAAAAAGGTTGATAGAATGAAATAGTATAAATGTATTAAAAATAAAAGTTATGAAAGCAAGAGATTACAAACTGGTAGTAGATGGCAAATATAACAGACGTGCCATTATGCAAAGAGCTTGGGCTTACATGAAGCAGAACAAGTCTTTCAAGTGGTATTCTTTTGCTAATGCTTTGAAAGATGCTTGGACGGATGCAAGTTTGAAAATGGACGAGTATAAGGCGCAGATAAGCCCGGTTTATACCGACTATCCGAAACCTGTCAACAATTTGAGACAAGCCTTGATAGACTTGAATCCTACATTGAGATGCTATGATAGTAGTTGGAGATAACAATTAACCTCATACGATTATGATAGAAATAGTAATAACATTGGCAAGCCTGTACGCTGGGTATAAACTGTTCAGAAAGTCAGGTGATAAATTTTTCTATGAGGATTGATTGCACGATTATGCAACGCACGACAGTCCGTGTAGACGTAGAGAATATTCTACATGGGCACTATTGATTAGTTCTTTGACATTGTGGAACACTGCTATATCTTCTTCTTCACCCACGATATAGCTGAAATAATGCAAGATATAAAGGGCTTGTATGTCAGCATGTGACATTGATACATGACAGTTAGCTTTTGACTGGAATAAAAGATGAGTTAACTTACGACTCAGCAAATGTAAGGGCGCTACTTTGGGCGCGAAAACAATGGATAAGTAAAACCACAGCAAAACCGTCCATTAAGCAGTAAGCATACGGGGTGGGCGTCCGTACTGGTATTGATATAAAAGCCCGTCAGTTCTCGATTACTGGTACAACTGTCTAAAAGGTTGGCGGGCGCAAACTAATACTTATTGTTTATGAAAGAAATCGAGTACATGAAATTCTTGGAAGATACGGTGAAAGAACTTTCACGTGAATTGAAAGCTACTACTGATTGTTTGGCGGCTTTGTCTATAAGACGTACAAGAGAAATGGATAGTTTAATGCTGCGTATTGATGATGCAGTTCACCAAAGTAAATGCACACTTGCTAAAGTAAAGGAGAAGTTGCTGTGAAAGTGATTATGTTTTCTTTTTCATTGGTCATATTATTATGTATGACAGTGATACTATGTAATGCTGTTATCAAAGATAGTCCCATGTATATGTCCGGTGTTATACTGACATCTATAATGTTTGTTTTATCTATTATACTTACTGTTTTGACATATTCGGAGTTGAAAGAGGATTATTGACATAACTGTTTTTGTCGTGTTTTATTTTGTGTTTGTACTGGGGTGTGTCGTTCGTGAGAATAGCGCGCCTTTATTATTTTGGATGGTTAGCTTATCGGTTAGAGCTTCGTGTTGAGCAATCAATTCAAACGAGTGAGAGGGGTTCGATTCCTCTACCATCCACGAATCATTAATTTAAAATTAAATCTTATGGCAAAAGAATCAGAAGAAAGAAAAAAAGTCAAAGAGAAGCTGATAAAGAAAAATGATAAGCTACCTTTCTCTTTATCTCTTTATGTGAAAGTGTCCCGTATGGTTCAAGATTTGAATCGTTTGGCGAGAGCCAATCGGCTTGTAGAACCGGAAGATGTACTTTATTCTATTCAACAAGAAGGAGCTCCTAAAGGGAAGTTCTATGTAGTAAGGAACTACTAATTATCAACTCACACGATTATGGATAGAGTATTTACAGAGCTCACACCTGAATGCGAGATTACAGCACGAATGTACGCACAAGGGTATGAAAAGAAAGAAATTGCAAATCTCAAATGTCGAGCAGTTAGTACAATAAACAACCAATTGCAGAGGGCTTTTGATGTTTTGCAGGTGAGGAATGGTCGGGAATTGGCAACCATGCTTTATGAACGGATAGCTGGTGTGAAGTTCACAATGGATTTTTCACCTATCATTCGTACATCCGTTGCCTGTGGTTTATTATGTGTCTTTTCTTTGTCGCTTTATCACGAACAGAGCGATATGAGAAGGGCACGAAGGACGAAAATTGAAACATTTGAAAGAGCAAGGAGGTCAGAATGAATGCAGAAACTAAATTAAGTACCCTTTATCGAATCGGAAATAGGATACCTCTGAATAAGTCGCAAGCAGCGGGATTTGTAGGTGGCCGGTATAGGCTTGAAAAATTAATTAGAGAAAATAAAATTCGGGCGACAAAAACGGGACCGACTAAGATGTCTCCTTATGATGTGAATGCCTGCGATGTGTTTCTCTATGCTATTGATTCTAAAGAACAAAGAATATAATTAACCCTTTAAATTTACAATTATGAGCCTTATTAAAAAAAGTAATGAATTAGTAATCCCTACCACCGTAAAGATGATGATTTACGGCCAAGCCGGTATGGGAAAGAGTACGGTAGCATTGAGTGCCCCGAAACCGTTGTTGTTGGACTTTGATAATGGTGTTAAGCGTATGAACATGGCGCACCTGGAAAACATCGATACTGTACAAGTTACCTCTTGGAGTGATGTCCAACAGGTTTTGCAAGAAGATTTGTCAGCCTATCAGACAATCGTAGTAGATACTATCGGTAAGATGATGGATTTTATCATTACTTATAAATGTGGAACTCGCCAGCCGTCTATCAGGGATTGGAGTGGTATCAATGCTGAATTTTCATGGATGACGAGAACATTGTCAGGTTTGAATAAGCATATCATCTTTGTTGCCCATCGTGATACAAGAAAAGAAGGTGATGATACGGTGTTCATTCCTGCTTTACGTGAAAAATCCTATAACTCCATTGTTACCGAACTGGATTTGCTCGGCTATCTTGAAATGAAAAGTGAAAGAGGCATACAAAGACGTACTATCACTTTTGACCCGACTTCAAGAAATGATGGTAAGAATACCTGCAATCTGCCTTCGGTTATGGAAGTACCGACTATCCTTGATAAAAATGGTAATCCTACTGCAAAGAACGATTTTATCACTACCAAGATTATTAATTCGTATTTGGGTATGTTGGCGACAAAGAAAGCAGCACAAGAGAAATATGATAAGGTGATTGAGGAAATCAAGGAAAGCATTGAATTCATCACTGATGCCAATTCTGCTAATGAATTCGCCTCTCATATTAATGAGTTTGAACATGTTGGTAGTTCTCTGATGAAAGCGAGAAGCCTGTTTGCCGCCAAAGTAAACTCTTTGGGGTTAGTATTTGATAAAGAGACAAAAACTTATTCAGATGCAGCCTAAGTATAAGATATATGCAACATTGATGGATTCTTACTTCAACTACCTTAATAGTGATGTTATTTATGAGCGTTATTGGGGATGGAGCGAGAATCCACCTTGCACGCAAGAAGAATTTGCGGAAAAACAATTTCAAGAACTGATAGACCATATCAATCGTAAACCTTTCGACAGTGAAGCGGCCGACAAAGGAACGGCACTGAATGAAATCATTGATTGCATGATAGAGAAAAGAAAATCTGAAATCATGCAAATTGAACGTGTCTATAAAGTAGAACGATTTGGTGCATGTGATGAAATGGGAAAACCTCTTTATTATGATGAAGAAGAAACGAAGGAAGTTATTGCACTGAAAGCTACCTATCACGAAAGAGAGTTTACTTTTCCTATTTCTCTTTGTCGGGAATTAACAGACTATTACAAGGGAGGTTTAACCCAACAGCGAGTGGAAGCTATTCTGCCAACTGCCTACGGTAATGTTCTTGTTTATGGATTGATAGACTACCTTATGCCTACAACGGTGAATGATTTGAAAACAACCGGAAGCTATACCGTAGGGAAATTCAAAGACCATCATCAGCACCTTGTTTATCCTTATGCTTTGATGCAGAACGGTTCAGATGTACGAACGTTTGAGTACAACATCGTAGAGTTCAACAAAGGCGGCTATGTGGTAGATACCTATACGGAAACTTATGTGTTCAATCCGGAACGTGATATACCGATTCTTACTAACCATTGTGAGGAGTTTATCAGGTTCTTGGAAGAAAACAGAGAATTAATCACCGATAAAAAGATATTTGGAGGAGAAAATTAATGGCAAATCAGATAACCGGGCGGATAATTCAAATCGAACAGACCGTTCAAATCCCGTCTAAAAGTGGCGGTTCCTCATTTACTAAACGGGAATTTATTTTAGATGCTACCACCTACGACCCTTATACTGGTGAGCGTAGCGAATATGAGAACATTCTTCCGCTGGAGTTTTCAGGTGATAAGTGTGCAGAACTTGATCGTTATAAAAATGGTGATGTTGTTACTGTATCATTTGTCTTACAGGGGCGTTCATGGACGAATCAGGATGGAGAATTTAAACGTATGGCGTCTATTCGATGCTATAAAATAGAAGCGCGTGGAGGTGTATCTCAATCCCTTCAGAGTGTACCAGTACAACAGCCGGTACCACAGCCGACTTATCAGCAACCGCAGAACTTTCCGCCTCCTGTTGATGCGAATGGTAATGCAAAGGATGATTTACCATTTTAGTGTATGTTGTTCGACTTGAAGAATGAATACCAAGTGCCCAAGTTTAAAGAGTATGTAAACAAGTTGTTTCAAGAGCGTGCGGTGGTGGAAGTAAAAAAGAAACTACCTAACCGCACGCTCGCCCAAAACTCTTATTTGCATCTACTTTTGGGGTACTTCGGTAGCGAATACGGTTGCAGCCTTGACGAAGCCAAAATTGATTTCTACAAGCGGACTTGCAACCGTGATTTGTTTGAGCGTAAGGCGGTCAACAAGAAGGGTAGGGAAGTGACCTACTTGCGAAGCTCTGCCGAGCTGACAACAGGCGAAATGACCTTATCTATTGACCGCTTTCGTAATTGGAGTGCGGCACAGGCAGGTATCTATTTGCCTGCCGCCAATGAACATCAAATGCTGATATACGCCCAGCAGGAAATACAAAGAAATCAAGAATTTATTTAGTTATGATAGAAACAAGAAAAACAGAAAGACGTTACACTACGTCTGACCCCAAACAGATGCTTAATATGTATCTCGCCAAACGTGTACTTAAAACATGGGAAGAATCCTTTATTGACGAAGATACAGGCGAAACGGTCAACATAGAACGACATGAAGTCCTCTTTGAGCGTGGTACGCTGATAGACCAAGACTTGTTAGCAAAAATCCGTTTCAGCATGGAAGCTGACGGTATCAAGGAAGTGGAAGTTAGCAACCAGAATCGTTTGGCGTTCGAGAATGAGAACAAGTTTTTATATCCATACATCGCACAAGCACAGATAAGCGACAAGAAGTATAAGTTCTTGTTGTATGCCACTGGGCTGGAGAATGCTTGCCTTATTTTGAAAGACTACATCGAACTCAATTACCAGTTCGGGTTCACCCTGACGATGGCAAAGGAATTCGATTCCTGCGTGATTCTTACCGACAACTTGAAAGAACGCAAGGTAGACGATGCTTCGCTTGCCTATCTCAAAAATGAAATCACGATGGCAGAATACGTTGACAAGATGGACGATGAGACTGAAGATAGTAACGAAGAATCTAAACCGAATGAAAAGAAATTCTACCAGATTGAGACGAAAATCACCTTCACGGACGGGGAGAATGAAGACGAAAGGGTTCAGACTTTTGTCGTGAACACCTTCAACGTTGATAGGGCGATGATGCTTATCACTCACTACCTCAAAAATAAAGAGGAGGAATGCGAGAAGCAAGCCAAAGAAAAGGGGCATGAGTTCAATAAAAGAGAAATTCACACGGCTATTGAATCAGCCAAACCGATTCCAGTTGGGCGGTTTATTTCGAAAGAGTTTTCTATGGCTTATTTGGATTGAGTTATTCCTATACAGACGTAGTGAATATTCTGTATAGGAGCAATCTTGTATCAATGAACGCACCACTTTCGGAAATTTGAGATCGTTATGGGAGCGACCGATATATGAAAGAAAGTAGTAGATTGAGAGAGTATGGTAGAAACCCATATAAGCCCAAAGGGTATCAATCGAGGTGGATTACCACAAAATCATGTGGAAGTTGACTGTGTTACATGGCGGTTCATGATGTTGACAGCTCGGAAAGACGGGCAAACATGGCGGAGGTATTCTCAGTGGTAAAGAGAGCCTAAAGAAAGCGTACGAAGTGCTTTAGGTATTACAAGTTGTAATTGCTTGGGTTCGACTCCCAAACTGCCGCACAAACTTGTGTTGGAAAGGGAACATGAAAGTATTCAGTTGCAAATGGATATTTCTGTAATGCGCATACAGATAGTGTTCCCGATGGAATAATGTGAGCCACACATAAATGGCATGGGTTAGTGAATAATGGTTTCGCCCCGGGGGAATACGCTTCGGGGCTTTTAATTTGGTAAATAGTTAAATTATGATATTCGGATATAAGAAAAAAGCGAAGAAAGACAAGCCTTTACCACTGTTTGACAAGGCTGGCGTGAAAGTCAAAAAGAAGATTGACTTAAAAGCTAAACTTGATAGAATATTCTCTATGTACATTCGATTGAGAGATAGCAGGGAATTTGATTTTAAGGCGTTCAGATGCATAAGCTGTGGTAGAATACTTTCTTTTGATAAGGCTGACAACGGTCACTATATAAACCGACAGCACATGAGTACACGCTTTGATGAAATGAATTGCAATGCCCAATGTTCACACTGCAACCGATTTCAAGAAGGCAATATGCAAGGTTATAGAAATGGGCTTATACAAAAATATGGAGAACAGAAGGTTATTCTTCTTGAAATGAAAAAGAATACTACTCGGAAATATTCAGACTTTGAGTATGAGCAACTAATCCAATATTATTCCGCTTTAGTAAAGCAAATGAAGCAGGGAAAGTTCGCTTCTACTGCCGATAAAGATAGAATAAAGATTGGCGATGAAGAATTTTATTTGGACGATTTGAAAATAGAATGATTACAAGGCACTCAATAAGAAACTTAGAAAGGAGAAAGGATTATGAACGATTTGGAAGCAGGAACATTTGTGATGATGATAAAAAATGAAGATGGTTCTTTTTCTCCAGTTGGCATGAATAAGGAGCAAGCCTATATAGTTAACGCTTTTCTAAGCAAGTTAAGCAAAGATTCCCCATTGGGTATTTTAAACAAAGAGAAGTATGTACAAACTACGTGATTACCAGCAAAAATCCTCTGATGCAGCCGTTTCTTTTTTCAACAACAAGGCAAAGAAAACAAATGCTATCATGGTGCTTCCTACTGGGTCGGGAAAGAGCCTTATCATAGCGGATATAGCCGCAAGGCTTGATGGACACACCTTAGTATTCCAACCAAGCAAAGAGATATTGGAGCAAAACTTCAAGAAACTTTGTTCTTACGGCATCCTTGATTGCAGCATCTATTCGGCATCTTTCAACTCAAAGGAAATAAGCCGGATAACGTTCGCTACTATCGGAAGTGTGAAAGCTCATCCCGAACTCTTTACCCACTTCAAAAACATCATCGTAGATGAATGTCACCTTGTGAACCCTAAAGAGGGAATGTACAAGGATTTCTTCGATGCTGTGAAGTGCAAGGTTTTAGGATTAACAGCGACACCATACCGTCTAAGCTCCAGCCGTGATTTCGGATCCATGCTGAAATTCATCACCCGAACAAAGCCTCATGTCTTTTCAGAGGTCATTTACCATGTACAAGTATCTACTCTTTTAGATATGGGTTATTTGGCGAAGCTGAACTATTATCCAATGAATCCTTCAGGGTGGAACGAACTTAATTTGAAGGTGAATACTACTGGTGCCGACTATACAGACAAATCAGTCCAAAGGGAATATGAACGTATAGACTTCTACGGTTATCTCGTTCATATCGTCCAAAGGCTGATGAATCCCAAAGCAGGAGGTAAACGGAAAGGTATCTTGGTATTTACTCGGTTCTTGAAAGAAGCAGAACGGTTAACGATGTCGATACCTGGTTGTGCTATCGTTTCTGGTGATACCCCAAAGTCCACCCGTGAAATGATACTTAAACAGTTCAAAACAGGGGAAATCCCGGTCGTTGCCAATGTCGGAGTACTTACTACCGGTTTCGACTACCCCGAACTTGATACTATCGTTATGGCACGCCCTACAATGTCGCTTGCTATGTACTACCAGATTGTAGGTCGGGCAATACGTCCCCATCCATCTAAAGAGTGCGGCTGGTTCGTTGACTTATGCGGAAATATCAAGCGATTCGGTGAAGTATCTGATTTGAGGCTAGTAGATGGTGGTAACGGTAAATGGGCTGTATTTTCTAAAGGTAGGCAATTAACTAATGTAAGATTCTGAATATGAAAATCATAAAAGAAGTAATTAGAGACATTGAACATATCCCGAAGTGTCCTAGGAGTGGAGAAATTAATCTTTACTATGTTATAAAAACTCATATAGATGGCAAGAATAAGAACAATAAAACCTGAGTTTTGGGAAGATGAGAAGATTGGTGCCCTATCACATGGTGCGCGTTTATTGTTTCTATGTTGTTTAAACTTGAGTGATGATGAAGGTCTTTTAAGATGGAATGCGTTTTATTTAGCATCCAACGCCTTCACATACGATGAGATTAAAATAGAAACGATAGAAAAGTGGATGAAAGAACTTGTAGATAATGAACTTATCTATGTGTATCAAGCTGGTAAGGTAAAACAGCAAATCGGTTATATTATTAATTTTCATAAGCATCAGAGGATTGATAAACCGCAACCTGGCAAATTTCCACCTCCTAATTATAGAGATTCAAGGGTTAAAGATATGATTTATAAGCGAGATAAAGGAATTTGCAAATTATGTGGAAATCCAATATCGGAACCTCCTAAAGATGCTCCATATTTAGAAGAGAGCAGCCGAAAAAGGATGATGTCTTGCGACCATATAAAGCCGCGCTCAAAAGGTGGAAGTGATTATTTTTCAAACTTACAAGCTTCTCATCTATATTGCAACCAATGTAAAGCTGCTAAATATGGAGAGGAACAGATTAATAATGAGGATGATACATGTACTTTAAATAATTCCAAGAATCATTCCAAGAATCATTCCAAGAATCATTCTACGGAGGAAAAGGAAGAGGAAAAGGAAGATAAGAAAGAATCTCCTAACGGAGATGAGAAAGAAGCCGAGGCTTCTTCACCCGCTCCTTCAAACCCTGATTATTTAAAATTCAATGATTGGTTGAAGAGGAAAGCACCTTATTGCAGTAACCCTAAAAATTTCTCTTCTCAAATTACAGAAGCTGAGTTCCTAAAACTCAAAGAGAAATATACCGGTAAGCAGATAGCGGATATCATTGAGCAGATAGAGAATCGAAAGGATTTACGTAAACGATATACTAACCTTTACAGGACGGTATTAAACTGGGCAAAAAAGGAATATGGAAGTTAATGTACAGCTACGTGATGAAGATGCCGAGAAAATAGTTCTAGGCACTATTATCCTTCAACGTAATGCTTTTGAAGAAGTGAGAGGGTTACTATCGGAAGAATCTTTCTACAATCCTTTCCATCAGGAGATATACAAGGCTATTCTTCAAGTGGTATCCTCTGGAAACAGGCCTGATATGATAACGGTCAAGGGAAAGCTTGTCGCCAATGGTGTGAAGTTTGAACTGGTGGAATATATGAAGATTGCTTCTAACAGTACTTTTGACTTGTATCAGTATGTGGCTAGGCTTCATGACTTGGCCATCAGGCGTAAGTTCTATGTAATAGGGCAATATCTAGTCTCAAACTCTTATTCGGAATCAGAAGATATTCTTGATGTGACTAATTCGGTCAGTAATGAACTGGCGTCTCTGTTTAAATCAAGTAGCACTACGGTATCAACCATTAATGATGGGCTAGAGAATGTTTACAGCATGATAAATGAGAATCTCTCAGGAGCTAAAGCTATCACTGGAACTCCTACAGGTTTTGAAAAGATTGATAGCAAATCAGGTGGTTTACAGAGATCGGATTTGATAATTATTGCCGGTGAGACTTCGCAAGGCAAGACCTCTTTAGCTGTTTCTATCATGAGGAATGCAGCAGATTTTGGTGCCAAAATTGCCATGTATTCTATGGAGATGAAAAAAGAACAAATAACAGCTCGTATTCTTTCTATGGAGAGTGGTGTTTCTGCCAATCAGATCATGTACTCACGCTTGACAGATTCGCAATTACAGGCAGTTGACAAAGGTATTGGCAAGATATCAGGTAAGGGTATCTACTTTGATGATCGGAGTACATCAAATATAGACACTATCATTTCATCTATTCGCTATATGAAGTTGAAATATGGCATTGATGGTGCTATAGTTGACTACTTGCAGATTCTCAATGTGAACATGAAAGGAGCCAACAAGGAACAGCAGATGGGAGACGTTGCAAGGCGTTTGAAGAATCTTGCAAAAGAACTTGATATTTGGATTATAGCCCTTTCTCAATTGAATAGGGATACCATGAATCCGGTTCCTACGTTGGCCCGCCTTCGTGACAGTGGACAAATAGCAGAAGCTGCCGATGTAGTCATTCTTATCTATCGTCCCGAAGTAACTAAGAAATCCTATCCAAGCGATTTCTCAAACGTGGAAACGAAAGGAACGGCTATGATAGATATCGCTAAAGGACGAAACATTGGACTTCTACGGTTTATCTGTGGGTTCAATGCTGCTACAACATGCTTTTATAATCTTGACTCTGTTCCTCTGTCGGGGTGTCAACATGCCGACATAGAGGATGAAAATCCATTTTAAACAATGAAAGTAACAATCTACTGGGACACCAAACATCTTGATCCCAAAGACATTCCAAGAATTAAGAAGAAAATCAGAGACAGGTTTAACATTCCCGATTACACCACAGTAAACGGAGAAACTTCCTGTAACATCAAAGATGAGGATATGGAGCTTCTCAGGGAGTGCGCTAAGCGTGGATTTCTTCAGATCAGAAATAAATAGTTCTAAAAAGAATAAACTTGAACCTAATGCTGTATAGGTGAAGCGTAAAAAATGATGAATAAGAAGAAGACAATTAAGGAGGCTTCCCCTAAAAAAACAAAGCCTCCTTATAAAGGGAAAAAGCAATCCAATAAAAATGAGTATTTAAATAGATTTTTAAATGGTACAGAGTTTGGCCTTAATATTCAATACCTAAGGCCTGTAAACTAAATTGCTCCAAATGGCCACAATTTTCACAAACAGCAACAGCTGTTGGTATGTACTGAAATTCTCCGTTTAAATCAATGCCATTTGGCGTAACATTAAAGCCGGTAAGAAGGTAAAGTTTTCGTTGCAAACTTAATCCTGCTTTATGGCACATTGGACATGGAATTTGGTTATCACAACGTGATAGTAAGGTTTGGGCTATATGTAGCCTTTCCTCTTCTGATAAACTTAATTTCATTTTTTATAATTTTAAAAATTCGACAATAACAAAAGTAGTAATAATAATCAAAGGGTGCATCTATTCCAGCAATAATTTTAAAATTCGACACTTTATCTTTATTTGGATGTACCCTTTATTCAAATCAAATTAGATATGAGTGAAAACAATAAACCGTGTCCTCAATTCCCATATTGGGGCGCAAGCTATCCAGATGCATGTTGTGTCGATGGTAAATTACAGGATTTAGATTACTGTGATGAGAATGGTAATCTTTATGATAAGGGAGAGGATGTTCCTTGTCCGTTTTGTAGAACAGAAGAATTTATTGAGTATGACCCGTTTAGTTGGGTAGATCATTTTTGTGAGGAAATGGAAGAAAATGGCGATGTCATTACCGATTCTATGGAGCAGTGTGCTAAACAAAAGGCAAGGCAGGCTTATTTGGATTGGATTGAGAAAGTTAGAGAAGTATATGGCTAATAACAAGATAGAAATGAGCATAAAGATTGATAAAAACGCATACGAGAAGCTAATCAAAGAAGATTTAGATTTTCTCAATAAACATTGCCCGGATAGCTTAGAATTAGATCACATAAAGCTAATTGTATGTAGTTCGATAGACTGGTATTATCCTGATAAGAACACTTGTTTTGCATTGGGAAGGATAGAAAGTAGGCTTAAAGTTGAACTTCAGAAGCAAAAGGATGTAGGTAAACAATTTCTATCCAATCAAGAAATAGACAATTTGATTGATAACATACTGAACGATGAACAACAATCATAACTAATCAGAAAAGAGGTGACTTATTATTAATACCCGATATTGGAAAGTTACCTTTTCCAATTAGAGAACATACTATCTATCCAGCGCACTACATATACAATAATAACACCGGCTACAACCATGGCGAAAATACGAGCTAACATAATCAATTGTATTAAAGGTAACTTATTAAATAGTGCACAAAGATAGATAAAAAGACGAATATCTATAGAGACTATTTCTTGAGATTAATTTTTGAAGTGATACTAAACAAAAAAAAGGCTATCTATCCCAGACAGCCAATCTTTTGTTAACCTTAATCTAATACTATGAAAAACACATTGCAAAGGTACGGATTTACAGGAATTATGCAAATTATCAACCTTTGTTCAGCCATCTTATAACATGGTTTAGCAGGCAAATATATATGTTAACTGTTAACATTGTAAATGTGTAAAATTAACTAATGAGCGATGAAGATAGATAAGAATGTTTGGACTGATGCAAAATGCGCAGCCTTTAGGGTAGAGTTCCTTACCAGTCGTGAGGAACTCTTTTTATATGCGAAAGCTATTTATTCCGCTATTATGTGGAGTAGGGAAGTGAATGAAAAGAATAGGATTATTATGAAAAAGAATAAATCTGTAAAATAAGAAAGGAGAACCAAGCGCACGACCACTCAATCCTCCCTCACACGATTATAGTGCAAATATACTATTTACTTTTAAAATAATTGTGTTATGGAGCTGGATTTTAATAAAATAATTCGTCTTAAAAAAATCAGAATTGAGAAATCAGAACTTTCAGAAGAAGAAAACGCCTTAGCTTCACCGATTTTGAGAGATAAAAACCTTATTGGGGATATCTATAAAATCTTTGTTGAGTTATTGAATAGCAGAAGTCTTCCCCCTTGTATTGATAGTGTTACCCAACGAAAAAAGTTTATCTTCATCATCTTGTATCTGTTTTCTCCAAGCTCGCTTGCCGGTGGGAAAATGACTGCCGGATTACGTGAGGAAATGTCGAGGGTATTGGGGATTCAGTCTAAGAGTACAATTTCCGACAATTGCGCAGATGTCGTGTTTCTGTATCAGAACTATGGGGATTTCAGTGGAGATATAGAGTATCTTTACACCGAAATCGTAAATCGGTTAAAATTCAAAGGGCTAATCAATTGAAGGTGCTACCATAGCACGAAAAAGAAAGCCGGGGTTAGTGCTCCGGCTTGTTTTCTTTACAAGTTTTGAGATAGTCGGCTATCTGTTGCAATCTGTCTGCATCTTCCTGTTTGAAAATGAATTCATCAAAATCACCGTAGATACTCCGATGACCAAATATGTATTTTATGGCTTTCCATATCCGTTTAAATATGTTTCTTTCCGGTTTTAGATGCACGCTACAATATACTTCCCTGTCTTCTTCATCCGCGAAATATGACATTATCAATTGGTGTTCTACGCTGTTACAAGCGCAGATGAATAGTTCTTGTTTATCCATTATAATATGGGCTTGACGATTTCTATTTTAAGTCCCAGTGCATCAATGATGCGAAAGAATAAACCAACTCCCGGTTCTATAACTCCTTTTTCGATCCTTGATATATAAGTTTTATTAGTACCGACCTTTTCCGCAAGTTCAGATTGTGTCATTTTTTCTTGTTTACGTGCGTCACTAATCATTTGCCCCACACAATAAGCGTATGCCTCTTTGCGAAACTCCTCCCTTTCAGGTGAGCCAACTTTGCCGTATAATTTGTCTAATACGGCATCCATACTTCCAATTTTAGGATTTGCTTGCATAATATTCATTTTTAAGTTTTAAAGCTTTTTCTATTTCGTTATCAGGCGTTTTCTGCGTCTTTTTCTGAAACCCGTTGAATAGCATAACTATATTCCCATCATCAAAGATGAAGAAAGCCCGATAAATATTGCCGTTATGGCTTGCTCTCAACTCATACACACCATCACGAATTAGCTTAACGAAATTCTTGTTAAGTCGTTCTTGCGTCTTAAGCATATCGAGCACATAAGAAACTTTTTTCTTTGCGCCATCATCTAATGACATAAAGAAATCTATGAAATAATGTTCATAGTATAATATTTCTCTTTCTCTTCTCATGGTGCAAATATAGATAAAGTTTACATATATGACAACTTTAATCGGCTTTTTCTTCGATTTCAGCCACAATTTTCTTTAGCTCCTCTATCGTACCAGCTTTATAGAAATCTCCTTTGTGCTGGATAAGGGCAGTGAGTTCGCTATCTTCTCCTTTACAAGTGGAAGAGTTATTTGTTTCGTCTCGAAAGAAGTCAACTATATTGCAATCAATGGCGTCGGCTATCTCTTTCAACTTTTTGTAGGTGGGATTTCCTTGTAAGGTAAGAGTAAGAGTAACTCTATTTACACCCATCTTTTTTGCTACATCCTGAATGGTGTAGCCCTTTTCTTTAATGATGCTTTTTATATCCATTTCAAATGTTTATTATAATAAACGGAACAAATATAATATGATAAAATCAATAATGCAATAAAAGTAGCTATTTATTGCATCAAGAAGATTGATTTATTAATAAATGTGTAATTGTATACCCTTACAATTGTGTTTTTGCTAATGTTTATTAAATAGCTACATTTTTATCTTTTTTCTATTTGAAGTGTAACTATAAACCCATACATTTGCATCATCAGAAACGAAGTAATAACAATTAAAAGATATACGATTATGGCAACATCAGTAATTAAACAAAGAATGATAGAGAAGTTCATCATGTCAGAGTTTGCACAAGGTAACTTAGATACAGAAGAACAAGTAAGCTGTATGCTTCTTCTGATTCAAAAGAAACTAGGTATGTCAGTAGAACAAGCAAGTGACTTTATGAGAAACGCAATTGGTATTAATGCTTAAATATACAATCATGGCAACAAAGAAGATTGATGAAAAGAAAACATTGAAGTATGCAGTAGCATTCTGCTTCTGTACAACAGGTAAGATAAACTTCATGTTAGGCAATAAGATGTATCAGCACATAAACACTGTTTATGACCAAAGAGAAGATGGCAGAGGTTTTAATACATGTGAGGTCGTTTATAACTATAAGGCTCAAAAGTATGAGGTTCTGAACGTAGATACAGAGATAGGTAATAAAGAGATTACGATATTAAATGTTTAACCAGCAGGGCGAAAGCCCTGCGCAATATAGAAGATTATGAAAGAGATGTACAAAGAAATAATTCACCCCGGTAGCCTTGAAGTAATATATACAGTATTAAGAACCTACGAGAGATATGATGGTGAAAGTGTAGCAGAATGTAAAAAGATTGCTAATAATATTACGCCTTTTGGTATAATTGAGAATGATTGTGGTGTTAGCGATGGTATACCTGTAAGCGTATTGCAGAAATATGAAAGAATTAATTAAGGTTTAACTCGGTAGCCTTCGGGTTACCAAAATACACACGATTATGAAAGCAGATTTAGTTTTAGTTATCAGCCCCGAAGCCCCACTGATGAAGCAACTGGGCAAAGTATTGGGCAAGCTATGTACCATGTACGACTTTACTACCATTGACAAGAACGAAAAGTACATCACCATACAGCACGATGAAACTGGTCTTGTAGTGGCTTATACGAGTGAAGAAAGATTGAATGCTAAACTTTAAATATTGATTATTATGGGTGAAATAGCAGATAGTTTGATAAGCGGTGAATTTGATTTTATCACCGGTGAGTATTTAGGTGAAGCGGTTGGTTATCCAAGAACACACGCTTATGACAGACATGAGTACATGCAGCCAGTTGAAAAGAAGCCTACCAGTAAGGCGAATGTCTGTATAACTAATATGTGCAAAGACAGAGGTTTTGACAATCATAAAAAGGTTGAGTTGGTATCTAAATTCTTGCAAAGTAAGGGTTATGTGCAGTTGCCTAAATTGTCACGTCAATACAAAATCATTCACAGACAGTACAAGAATGATTTTAAAAAGTTTTTGGTTGAACAAGTAAAACAGAAGAATTATGGATAAAAAATTTCAAGAAAGATACGGTGTCTATGATGGTATAGACACAAGCGCATTCAAGCATATACCCGAAATAAGCTGCTATAATCTAAACTATTTCGTAGGCTTAAAGAGAGGTAACAGCGTAACACATGACTTGCTTTTTGCGCGTGGGGACGATGATAATCAAGTAGATTGGTACATTATAAACGGCAAATCGGCTACATACATAGGGTATGAGTTTGCTGATAAAGGTGTGCTTAATCTTAGTGATGTTGAATTTACTTAAAAATGAATGATTATGGATATAGTAAAAGAAAAAATAGTGACTAATAGAAAGGCGAATACACCGCTTTCGATAGGCGATAAGCTGTATAAGTATATAACATTACGAGGTATCGGTGTTTATGAAGTGTGTGGATTTATAGATGATTTTATCCTTGTAAAATCCACATTTTGCAAGAACTTCGGTGTAGAATCCAAGCATCCATGTATAGTTAAGATAAACAAGGTTGACGGATTGAAAGACGTTTATAAGTATGTAGAAATGATGCAGACTTGCGGTTTTGACACATTCACCTCAACAGATGATGATGGCGAAGAAATAGAGATTGACAACTCGTATATGTGGCACACCGATGATGATGGTTATTACTATGTAAGCAAGAAAAAGTGTGCAGAAAACAAAGGACAGAGAATAATATCTGATTATCGAAAGAGGATTGAAAACAAAAAGCAAGAGATAAAAAATATTCAGTCTGCTATTGAAAATATGGAGAACCATATAAAAGACATAGAAAATTGGATAAATGGTGTTGAATTAAAATAGAGATTGGCTTATGAACTCAATAAACGACGAAAGAGGTTGCAGCGTATGTCAACCCGGTAAAGAGAATTACACTACCTATAACACTAAGTTGAAAGGTAAGAGAGTGAGAATGTACCAGTACGACTATCGTACAGAAGACGGTGAGTTGTTTTCTTGTTGTGCGCCTACCTTAGAGGTGTGCAGGGAAAAGCGTGATAAATGGATGAAAAACAGATAAGCATGAAATACATACAGTTTATCCACCAAAAACCTGCATTATCTGGTTCTATTACAGTGAACGGCAGGTCTAAGAGTGGGATATTTATGCCTGAGTGGTCCAAATATAGCAACTCAATCATTTACAGGTATCATACGGATAGAGGCAACAAAGGTACAGGTGGGTTTAGTTTAAACCGTGCTTTCTTCTTGCTAAATTGTGGCAGGCTATCAATTTTACGACAATAAACCGATTGTCGTGTATAACGATTGAAGATATTTCGTTATCTTTGGTTGTGGTAGTACCTTTGGGGTACTATCGCGGGGTAGAGCAGTGGCCAGCTCGCTACTTTGACTTGGTAGAGGTCCGGGGTTCGAATCCCTGTCCCGCAACTATGAATATTAATTTTAAAAATGACACGATTATGAACATTCTTACATTAAGTATCAAACAGAAGTATTTCGATGAAATATTAGCAGGTACTAAGACCCACGAATATCGTGAAATCAGACCTACCAACGCAAAGAAATATATCACCTATCTTTGTGGCGGTAAAGAGTATAAGGCTGATGAAGAGCTACCCGAAGAAGGTGAAGTAGAATTGAAGCCTATTAAGTATGATGCCATCAAACTTCTTACAGGTGCTTATAATAGTGGTAAACGTCCTTATATCATCGTTGAAGTAAAGAACGCAGAAGCGGCTATTCTCACCGATGAAAGCGGCAACGATATTGTTTACGAACATCAAGGTGAAGAATATTTAGCTGCCCAAATAGACTATACTTTAGGCAAGGTATTAGAGAAATATATAGATTGATTGTTTAATTAAAAATGATTTGCTGAGTCAGAAGAAGGATTAATAAAGTAGCCGGACCACGTCGGAATATGAATGGTGCTGGCGCAGGTGGTAGATTAGTTGCCAATCGTAGGGGTACGGCAAGTGCCACGCAGTTAGGGTCACGTAGACAGCGTTATAGTGATCTTCGTATTTCATTTGGATTGTCGGGTGGTTAGCTATGAGCAAAGTAGAGCAAGCGAACCGGTATATAGACCTCATTCGAGTAAAATCGAGTGAGGCTTTACTGTTTTTGTCCCTAGGCAAAGATTCGCTTGTCCTGCTTGATTTAATCTATCCGAAGTTTGACCGTATCGTTTGTGTGTTCATGTACTTCGTTAAGGATTTAGAACACATAAACCGATGGATAAACTGGACTAAAGCCAAATATCCAAAGATTGAGTTTGTACAAGTGCCTCATTGGAATCTTACCTACATTCTTAGAGGTGGCATGTACTGCGTACCTAATCCGAAAGTAAAGTTACTGAAACTTGCTGATATGGTAAAAGCTATGCAGCTTACTCATGGTGTTTATTACACATTCTTGGGTATGAAAAAGGCTGATGGAATGAATAGGCGTTTGATGCTGAAAGGCTATGAGGCAAACAGTTACGAGAATAACGGTATGATTTATCCTTTGGCTGACTGGACACAGAAAGATATTCTCGCTTATATGCGGCAACATAATTTGCCTGAACCGATTAGATATTCGTTGAAAGCAAGTTCAGGAGTTGGCTTCAACCTCGATTGTATGCTTTGGATGGAGAAGAATTACCCACAGGACTTACAGAGAATTTATAGAGTGTTTCCAATGGCTGAAAGAGTGCTTTGGGAGTATTATAATAAACAAAATTGATAGGAGAATAGCTGAGTCAGAAACAGAAGAAGGGGAAAGATGAAAAGTGCTGCCGATATTGGAGTACAAACAAATCGTTTGACTCGTGCAGCAGAAGGGAATCCTGCAAGACAAGCAAGAATTAATAGTATTGGCGGTGCCATGTATCGTAATTTGAGCAGGTTGAACACTGCAAATAACCGGAGTGTGTTTCAACAGTATTCAAGAGCTGTACGTCAAGGTAGAGGATTGGGCTTAAGTAATGGTTAATATGGAATTATCAAAATATATCAAAAGTGAATCGGTGGAACTTAACCGTTCTACCATCCATTTTGCAGATTATAATCCCCGGAAACTTTCGGATGAATCTCGCAAAACATTAAAGCGTGGTATCAAGAAGTTTGGGTTAGTCGGGGGAATAGTCGTAAACAAGCGTACGGGGCTGACCGTGGTTAGCGGACACCAGCGTTTATCTGTCATGGATGAATTACAGAAGTTTCCCGACAATGACTACCGTATTCGTGTCGATGTCATTGATGTGAATGAAAAGCAGGAAAAGGAGTTGAACATTCTAATGAACAACCCGAATGCACAAGGTATGTGGGATTTTGACGCACTTGCCCGCATAGTTCCTGATATTGACTGGAAAGATGCAGGTCTGACCGATGCAGACTTAAACATGATTGGTGTTGACTACCTTCTACAAACAGAAGAAGAAAACTCCATCGCAGACGCTCTGTCTAACATGATGGAACCAGTAATCGAACAGAAAGAAGCCGATAAGGCCGCTAAGCAGTTGGAACGTGCTGAGAAGGTTGCCCACATGAAAGAAGTCAAGCAACAGGTAAAAGAGAACGCACAGAAAACAGCCGAGGATATGGATGCTTATGTGATATTATCCTTTGATACCTATGAAGCTAAAGCCGCTTTCTGTGAGAGATTCGGTTATGATCCGGATATGAAATTCATAAAAGGAGAAGTGTTTGATGAACAAGTAGAACGGGTAGATTGATATGAGCAATAGTGAATCTCAAAACCAAAAAGGTCGTGGAGGAAGAAAGCCTAAGTTTGACTATACAAGTGAGGACTTTCTTTCTCTTGTAGAGTCGTATGCCAAAAAGGGATTCACTGATAAGGAAATTGCTCATGCCGTTGGGTTATGTCCTCAAACTTTTTGTGAGAAGAAAGGTGAGTACCCCGAATTGAACGAAGTATTATCGCGTGCGCGTTGTGCTATAAACGCTCTTGTACGTGCTAAGTTCCTTGCTATGGCTCTTGGTGGTATTAAGACTAAGAACACCACTATCAGAAAAATTAAGGACAGAGAGGGCAACCTGACGGGCGAGGAAGAAGTTCAAATCGTAGAAGGTGAACTGGCTCCAAGTTTACAAGCGCAGTCTGTTTGGTTATATCATTACGATGAAGACTGGAGAAAAGTTGAACGCAAGCAGGATGAAGATGCCGACATCCCAGCCGACATAGATCATGGTATTAGTATTGATTCCTGGATTAAAGACAAACTGAAATGATCGAACCCCAAGAAATATATCATCCGTTGTATGAGGATAAGGAGAAATTTATAATTCTTATCACCGGTGGACGTGGTTCGGGAAAGTCTTTCAACGCTTCCACCTTTATAGAGCGTCTGACTTTTGAAATGACCCCGGTAGAGAAGATTGTGCATCAGATTCTCTATACCCGTTACACGATGGTTTCCGCCGGTATGTCTATCATCCCGGAAATGATGGAGAAGATAGACCTTGACGGAACTACAAAATATTTCAAGACCACCAAGACGGATATAGTCAACAAAATGACTAAGAGTCGTATCATGTTTCGGGGTATCAAAACATCTTCGGGGAATCAGACGGCGAAACTGAAATCCATTCAGGGTATTACTACTTTTGTTTGCGATGAAGCGGAGGAATGGACGAATGAAGAAGAGTTCGACAAGATTATGCTTTCTATTCGTAAGAAAGGGATTCAGAACCGGATTATTATTATCATGAATCCTTGCGACTCCAATCACTTTATCTATAAAAAGTACATTGAGAATATTCATAAACTGGTAGAGATTGATGGTGTACAGGTACAGATTTCCACACACCCGAATGTACTCCATATCCATACTACCTATCTGGATAACTTGGAAAACCTTTCACCTGAGTTTTTGAAAGAAGTCGAGGATATGAAGGTGAGCAACCCCGAAAAGTATGCCCATGTGGTTATCGGACGCTGGGCTGATGTGGCGGAAGGTGCCGTATTCAAGAAGTGGGGTATTGTTAAAGAGTTCCCACGAGAATGCAAAAAGGTAGGAATAGGGCAGGACTTCGGATTTACTAATGATCCATCCGCTGCTGTAAGATGTGGCATTATTGATAACCGTTTGTATGTTGATGAACTTTTCTATGAAACGGATATGCTTTCATCAGCTATTGCCAACAGGTTAAAGCCTTTCTCTATGAAAGTGTTTGCTGATTCACAAGATCCTCGATTGATTCAAGAGATAAAGAACAGAGGCGTGAATATCTATCCGGTAGATAAGTTCCCCGGTTCAATCAAAGCGGGTATTGATAAGATTAAAGATATGGAGTTCTTTGTAACAGAACGCTCTTACAATCTTATTACTGAACTTCGGAAATATGTTTGGGACAAAGATAAAGATGGAAACTACATCAATGAGCCAGTAGATGAATATAATCATTTGATGGATGCCATTAGATATTATGTATTGGGTTGTTTGCTTGGACGCATTTTGAAGCCAAAAGATTTAACAGGAATATTCACGCATTAAAAATATAAACTATGCTATTGAGTTTAGATGAAATATTAGCATTACCCGATATCGGACAGAAAATAAGCTATTTAAAGAAGGGGCGGAAAACCGAACTTCCAGACCGTTGTAAACTTTGGGATGATTGGAATCCTGAACGCCATGAAATCATGGTGGACAAAGAGAAGTACCCGGATAGAAAGGTTCTTGAAAAGGAAGCGGAAAAAGTTTTTGATGAAAAGACTGGTAAGACCTATGAAATCGAAGCGCAATACAAGACTGAACCGGTAAACCGTATTTCTATCCCTTTGGAACAGGACATCGTGAACATTCAAACCGCTTTCACTGTTGGTACCGAGCCTTCCATAGATTGCACTCCAACCGATGATGACGAAAAGAAACTATTAGACGCTGTCAAGGCTGTATTCAAATCCAACAAAATCAAGTACCAGAACAAAAAGATTGTCCGTTCTTGGCTTTCCGAACAGGAAGTAGCCGAATATTGGTATGTAACCGATGATGATTCATTTTGGGCGAAGTTTTGGAAGAGAGTAAAGACTTCTTTCGGTGGAAAGGTAAAGCCGACCAAAAAGCTGAAAAGCGTTTTATGGTCACCGTTCCGAGGTGATAAACTTTATCCGTTCTTCAACGATGAAGGTAAGATGATTGCCCTGTCCCGTGAGTACAAGAAAAAGCTCATGGATGATTCTGAAATCACTTGCTTTATGACTATCACGGATAAGGTTGTTTATCAATGGGACTTATCTAAAGGGTATGAAGAAAGAACACCTTTCGTCCATGGATTCCCGAAACTGCCGGTTATCTACGCTTACCGTCCTGAATCGTATTGCAAGAAGATAAAGACTTTCCGCGTCCGGTTGGAAAAACTTTTATCCAATTATGCCGATTGTATTGACTACCATTTCTTTCCTCTGTTGAAGCTGATTGGTGATGTGGAAGGATTCATGGGTAAGGTTAAGGACAGAATGGTAAAACTCACAGGAGAAGGTGCAGACGCTCAATATCTGACGTGGAATCAGGCAAATGACACCGTAAAATTTGAAGTAGAAACCCTTTTTGAGAAAGCATATTCTATGACGAATACACCACAAATCAGTTTTGAAAAGTTGAGCGGTGCTGGAAATACATTGTCGGGAGTGGCTTTCGATTATGTGTTTCTTTCGACACATTTGCAAGTTCAAAATCATGCCGAGGTGATAGGGGAGTTCTTACAACGGAGGGTGAACTTCCTTGTTTCAGCATTAGGGGCGATAAACCCATCTGAATTTAACAAAGCATCTGAAACGATAGATATTAGTACAGAAGTTGTTCCGTATCGTCTTGATAATTTAGAAGATAAAGTCAATGTAGCTGTAAAAGCTGTGTCGGGTGGTGTATGGTCACAACGACATGGGGTAATGTTCGCTGGAAATATTGACCGCATCGAAGAAGAACTTGCCGAAATCAAGGAGGAACAGGAAGCAAAGAATAACAATATGGTTTCTCCTAATGCAAAGGAGTAATTGATTGCTTCATGTTTTTATTGTAGCATTGAGCGGAGCTAATTTAGTTCCGCTTTTTTGTTGGTAAATTCTATTTTATAAAACATATGCCCTATAAAATTTTATAATTCAAAATAAATTCGTATTTTTGCATCAAATAAATGAGATATGAGAATTGTATCACATAAGAAATTGAAAGAGTTCTACCAAACGAAAGGCTATGAAGATTCACGCATAGC
>OKTU01000230.1_pt1 | contig 39234 bp, 31 predicted proteins | sample 1606311 | NCBI WGS metagenome assembly OKTU01 (sample SAMEA3879557, study PRJEB24766) | human gut metagenome | biome: human-associated habitat; feature: feces | place: USA | collected 1985/1987
GCCCTCCAGCGCCGGGCTTGAGCGTGCGCTTTATCTCTCGCTTCGCTCGGTGCTTGGGGGCAGCTTTGCTCATTCCTCATTCCTAATTCCTCATTCCTAATTCCTAACTCCTCACTTGATCGTTTCTTTTACTTAAAATGCACAAAAATGCTTGAAAAATATCAAAAAATTTGCTATAATATTATTGATTATATCCGTATGCTTCAACAGCACCGAAAGGGAGTGACTTTTTTGCCGAAATTTGAAAGCGGTATGGAAAATATGGCGGATATGTTCGTCTTTGAAACAGGCGACCTTCTGGAAAAGTTGGACGAGATCCTTATGCGCACCGAGCAGGAAGACTCTATCTCCTCCGACGATATCAACGAGATATTCCGTACCATGCACACTATTAAAGGCTCTGCCGCCATGATGAGTATGCACAATATGTCTACCCTTGCCCACTCAGTTGAGGATCTCTTCTACATTATCCGTGAAGACCCTACTGTGAAATATGACAAGCCTGCTCTCTATGAGCTTCTTTTCTCAGCCTCCGATAACCTTAAATCAGAGCTTGATTCACTCTATGACGACGCTCCGCTCACCGATTTTTCAGAGCTTGAAAATAAGATACACGCCTTTGCTGCCACCATGAAAGGTCAGCCTGCAGGCAACAGTTCCGATACTTCCTCAGCCGATACCGCCACCTATGAGGGGCTTTTCCCTGATGATGAAAAAGAGGGCGTTCTCACCTATAAGATCACATATTCCGAAAGCTGTGCAATGCCTGATATGCGTGCATTGGTGCTTTTGCGTGCTTTAGGTAAAATGTGCGAGGTAATAAAAACTTTTCCTGAGGATCTTGACGCCGACAATGCAGGGGACGAAATATCCAAAAAGGGACTTTACATAAAGCTTATCACCGATGACCCGAATGGCGTTCTTGACCTTATGAAAAACGCCGTGAACGTTGACAAAGCCGAGCAGGCGAAAAAGCCTGAGCAACCTGCTAACGCAGCCAAAAAACCTCAGCCTGCCCAAAAGTCTGCTCCGGAAAAGTCAGCCCCAAAGCCTGCTCAGCCTGCAAATGCAGTCCCCCAAAAGCCTGCCGAAAAGCATGAGCAGTCCATGATATCCGTCAAGCTCGATAAGCTCAACAGACTTCTTGACCTTGTGGCTGAGATCGTTATAACCGAAGGTTCTGTTATCTCCTCCCCCGACCTGAAAAAAGCAGAGATAAACCTTGACCGCTTCAATAAATCCTCCCGTGAGCTGAAAAAGCTTACCGATGAGCTTCAGGACGTTGTAATGTCCATACGAATGGTGCCTGTTTCCACAGCATTTCAGAAGATGAACCGTGTTGTCAGGGATATGAACCAAAAGCTCAAAAAGAACGTTACTCTTGTGTTTGAAGGGCAGGAAACGGAAGTGGATAAATCTATCGTAGATATCCTCAATGACCCCCTTATGCACATTGTAAGAAACGCAGTTGACCACGGCATAGAAGACCCCGAAGTCCGTGCAAAAGCAGGCAAGACTGAGCCTGCCACAGTTACTCTAAGCGCAGGCTATGACTCCAACGAAGTGGTTATCTCCTGCCGTGACAACGGTGCAGGAATGGATACCGCAAAGCTTATGGCGAAAGCTAAGAAAAACGGTATGCTCACAAAGCCTGAGAATGAATATACCGACAAAGAGATATTCAATTTTGTTGTGGCGGCAGGCTTTTCCACCAATGATAAAATAACCGAATATTCAGGCAGAGGCGTGGGAATGGACGTTGTAAAGAAAAACCTTGAGAAAGTCGGCGGAAAGCTCTATGTTGACTCAAAGTTCGGCGAAGGCTCTGTCTTTACTATAAGGATACCACTTTCTCTGTCTATCCTTGACGTTTTAAGCGTTGACGTAGGGGGCGAGAATTTCTCTCTGCCTGTTTCCGCAGTTTCCGAAGCTTTCTCCTGCAAAGCCGAAAGCTTTATCACCGACCCCGAGGGCAACGAGTTTATCATGCTCCGTGAAAAATGTCTGCCTCTTATCAGAATGAGCGACCATTTTGATATACCAAATGCCGAAAAGGACGTAACAAAGGGCATAATGCTCTGTTGTAAAGACGGCGGCAAGGAAGCCGTCCTCATGGCAGACAGGATAACAGTTGACCAGCAGGTGGTAGTAAAACCGTTCTCACCTCTCCTTGACGCCTATCCCCTCAAGGAATCAGGCATGGCAGGCTGTTCGGTCCTCGGTGACGGCAGTATAACCATAATACTGGATATGAAAGAATTTCTCGGCAATTATGACTTCCGAAAGGGTGAATAAAGATGTCAGAACAGGATATAAACGAATTTTGTCAGAAGGGCGGAAAAATACTCTCCTTTGTTTCTGATGAAAAATATTACGCCTTTGAGGTAAAAGATGTCACCGATATAATAGGACTTCTCCCCGTCACAAGGCTCCCGAAAACACCAAAGTTCATAAAAGGCGTTATAAATCTGCGAGGAAAAGCCGTTCCCGTGATAGATCTCCGCCTGCGCCTTGGACTGCCCGAAGGGGAGTATAACAACAGAAGCAGTACCATAGTGATAGAAGTCGGCTCAAATCAGGCTGGCATAATATGCGATAAGGTCTTGGACGTTGAGGATATCCTCCCCCAGCAGACCGCCGTGTCGCCCGTAAAAAACAGCCTTGTAAAATGCTTTATAAACGCAAACAACAAAAACATATCCCTGCTTGACCCTGATATTCTGGTCAGAACAAACAGGTAAAACATAATAACAAGGAGGAAGAGGAATGCTGTCACGTCTTGAGATCTCTCAGTCAGACTTTGACGAGCTTACTGCATTCATAAAAGAAAAATACGGCCTTGACCTTGCAAGGAAAAAGTCTATCGTTGAAAGCAGGCTGAGCAACTATGTATTGGACTGCGGCTTCAACAGCTTTTCAGAATATCTCAGCGCCGTCTACAGCGATGAAACAGGCAGAGAAACTGCCAACCTTATAAACCGCCTTACTACCAACCATACATATTTCATGCGTGAAACGGACCATTTCCAACACTTCATGGAGAAATTTCTCCCCTATGCCGAAAAAAATGTCCTCGATCATGATATGCGTATATGGAGTGCAGGCTGCTCATTCGGCAACGAGCCATATAATCTTGCCATGTGTATGGACGATTATTTCGGTTTTGACCGCCGTTTCTGGGACTTGAAAATACTTGCCACGGATATCTCCCTTAACGCACTGCGTTCTGCCAAAAACGGCATTTATACCAGTATGTCCATAAAGAATATCCCCGAAGATTGGCGTAAAAAGTATTTTCACCCATATTCAAACACAAAAGATCTCTGGCAGGTCAGCGATACAATAAGGCAGAATGTTGAGTTTCGCTACCACAATCTTATGGATGATTTCACTTTCAAAAAGAAATTCGACCTTATCGTCTGCCGTAACGTCATGATATATTTTGACGACGATACAAAAGCCGAGATATGCAGAAAATTCTATGACGCAATGGAGGATGGCGGCTATTTCTATATCGGTCACGCAGAATCAGTGCCGAAGTATATGCCTTTTGTAAAAGTTGCCCCTGCAATATACCGCAAGCTGGGAGGGGATAAAAGATGACGCCTCTCTTTCTTGTGATAACCGAAAACAAAGCCTTTGCACAGCTTTGCAGAAAAGCCCTTACAAACGCAGGCTTCCAAAGCTCAAAGCTTGCCTCAGCCTGCCTTAGCAACGGCAGAAAAAGCGTCACTGCCCTTTCTCCCGACTATGTTCTTCTCGACGGTGATTGCCAAGACAATATGGACGACTACATCATAAGCCTTGCCCCACGATATTCTGTGCCTATAATCTATCTTACCATTCAGCATAACAATAAATATCCCATGATGCAGGCAGGTGCCATAGACGTCGTATATAAACCTGACGGCACTCCGTCTGATAACGAGCGTTTTCAGAAACGCTTTGCCGAAAGCATACAGCGCCTTGAAAAAGCAAGAGCTAATTCTGTTGTGCATATACCTGCCATAAATACCTCCAGAATAATAGCCATAGGCGGTTCAACAGGCTCAACGGAAGCCCTGAAAGCTATCCTTAAAGACCTCCGCCATGACCTGCCCCCTATAGTGGCAGTCCTGCATATGCCTGCGGGCTATACAAGGATATATGCCGAACAGCTATGCACTGAAACCGGTCACAACGTTGTGGAAGCCAAAAGCGGTCTGTATCTCAGTCAAGGCATGGTGGTAATAGCGCAGGGCGGTCAGCACCTTAGATTGTTCAGGGATAAGAAAGGCTATTTTGTCACCTCTGAAGCAGGTGTAAAGGTTTCAGGTCACTGTCCGTCAGTTGACGTGCTTTTTGACTCTGTGGCATACAGCGCAAAGCGTAACGCTATAGGCGTTATCCTCACCGGCATGGGCTGTGACGGTGCAAAGGGTATGCTCAACATGAAGAAAATGGGAGCATATAATATCGGACAGGACGCAGAAAGCTCCATAGTCTATGGTATGCCCAAAGCCGCATATGAAAACGGCTCAGTGTCAAAGCAGTGTCCCCTTGACAAGATAGCACAGGAGATACATTATCGCATCGACAGCGGCTTATGATAAAATATAACAAGGAGGGATAGCTGTGGAAAACAGCAGATATCTCATTTTCACCTCAGCAGGGCGAAGCTTTTCACTGCCCTTTGAGGATATAAAAATAATCATAGCGGCGCAGACCCCAACTCCCGTGCCTGATTTTCCCGACTATGTGCCGGGAACAGTGGTGAACGAGGGCGAGGTAGTGCCTGTCATAGACCTGCGCAGACGTTTCCACTATGAGCCAAAAGAGATCTCGGACAGAGATTGCATAATAATCACAATGGGCGAAGAAGTTTCCGTAGGGCTTTTGTGCGACAGCGTAGCAGGCTTCACGGATATCCCCGAGGATAAGCTGTGTAAAGCCCCAAACGTCAACGAAGAAGCCTGCGCAGATTTTCTAAAAGGAGAATTTCTTCTGGAGGGCAAGCCATGCTATGTCCTTGACAGCGAAAAAGTAATAAAGCTCAGCGACCGTGAAAAGGTAGCAAATACAGAGCGAAAGGATAAATAAAAATGAGAGAGATAAACGTTTCAGAAGTAGAAGAACTTGTAAGAGATCTGTGCATAAAAGCCAATCTGTATCTTCCTGAGGATATGGAAAGCTGTATAGAGTGCAACGCCAGGAAAGAGCAGTCCCCGGTGGGAAAGAACGTCTTTGCTGATATCCTTGACAATATGAGAGTAGCAAGAGAAGAAACTATCCCTATCTGTCAGGACACAGGCATGGCAGTTATCTTCATGACCATAGGACAGGACGTGCATTTTGTAGGCGGTTCGCTGAACGAGGCTATAAACCGAGGCGTAGCAAGAGGCTATACAGAGGGCAGACTGCGCTGTTCCATAGTATCCGACCCATTGGAAAGAGTAAACACAGGGGATAATACACCGCCTGTTGTGCATCTTAAAATAGCAGAGGGCGAAAAGGTAGAAATAATGGTGGCACCAAAGGGCTTTGGCAGCGAAAATATGTCACAGCTTAAAATGATGACCCCGTCAGTTACCGAGGACGAGATAGTGGATTGGGTAGTGTCAGTGTGTGCAAAAGCAGGTTCTAACCCATGTCCGCCAATAGTCATAGGCGTAGGCATAGGCGGCGACTTTGAGAAGTGCGCATACCTTGCAAAGAAAGCTCTGTGCAGAAGCGTATCAAAGAGAAATCCAAAGGAACGTTATGCAAAGCTTGAAGCGAAAATGCTGGAGAAGATAAACCTCCTTGGCATAGGACCACAAGGCTTTGGCGGCACACAGACCTGCCTTGCAGTAAATATAGAAGAAGCACCGACCCATATCGCAGGTCTGCCGGTGTCAGTGAACGTAGGCTGTCATGTGACAAGACACGCAAGCGGAGAGATATAAGGACATAATGTGGGGACGAACAGTGTTCACCCACCTTTGTTCGTTTGAATGACTTCACGGAAAAACAAAACTCACTACTTCGATAACGGGACGCCGAGGGCGTCGTCCCCTACAACTTCATCGTGCCGCAAAATCGCTTCGCTCGGTGCTAACTTTTACTTTGTGCTTGTGCACAACTCTGGTCAGCTTTGCCAATTCCTCACTCCTCATTTCTCATTCCTCATTTCTCATTCCTCACTCCTCACTCCTCACTCCTCATTCCTCATTCCTCATTTCTACCTCTTTTCTCCACAACACCAACACCCCGATAACATTCGGCACTGCCATAAGTCCATTGAAAATATCTGACACTCCCCACACAAACTCCATGCTCCACATCGTTCCAATGCACCCACAAGCTATCGCCATGATCCTATAGATCATATCGCTCCGTGGAAAAAGATATCTCCAAGCCCTCTCTCCAATGAAAAACCACCCTGCCACTGTCGCTAATGCAAAAAGTATCAGCGAACCTGACATGAAATACTTCCCCGCTCCACCAAGAGCAGCATTGTAAGCCCTCACTGCCATGTCCTCCCCCGTGAGGTCAGTGCCGCTTATTATTATCACCACAGCCGTCAGCGTGCATATGACAAAGGTATCTATAAAAACCTCAGCCATTGCCCATGTTCCCTGCAATTCAGGCGACTTTATCCTGCATGAGCTGTGTACTGCCACCGTCGAGCCTAAGCCTGCTTCGTTTGAAAACGCTCCACGCTTTAACCCCTCCACCATGGAAAATATTATCGTACCTGCCACCGAGCCTGTTATGCAGGCTGTGGGGCAAAAGGCGTTTTTTACTATCATTGCTATCGCTCCTGCGGCTTTTAATGGGTGAAATATTATCACTCCCAAACTGCCGCCTATGAAAAGCACCGCCATTATCGGCACAAGCTTTTCGCAAAGACAAGCTGCTGAGTTTTTTCCCACAGCTACTAAAAATACGAAAATAAGCACCACAAGTGCAAATATATATGAGGGTATCCCAAACCCCTCTCGGGCAGCCGCAGCCGCCGAACCCGTCTGCACCATGTTGCCCATTCCAAGGGACGCACCCACCGTAAAAACTGCAAACAAAACAGCCGTGAGCTTCGTTCTGCCTATCTTTTCGAGGTAAGACGCCGCACCGCAAAGCTTTCCGTCAGAGCATCTCACTCCCAGATAGTTTTCGCAGTAAGCAAGCCCCATTCCGAAAAATGCAGACACCCACATCCAGAATACCGAGCCTGCGCCCCCTATCCTGATACATTCCCCCACGCCCACCACCGAGCCTGTTCCGACAGTTGCCGCAAGCGCCGTGGAAAATGTCTGAAACTGCGAGAGAGAATCGCTTTCGGAGCTTTCTTTTTTAAACAGCGTAAAAACCGTTTTCTTCATTATTTTTAAAATGTGTATCTGTGGAAATCCAAGCTTTATGCTTAGATATATTCCGCCCCCAAGCAAAAGTATCAAAAGCGGAACGCCCCACAAAAACGAATTTATCTTGTTTATTATAGCCGTAAGTTCCATAGCTTTCCCCCGAAAACACTTTTTTCGTGCAAATAATTGCCTTATAAATGATATGATATAAAAGGGAGATTAATTCTTGAAAACTGAGATAACCATACATACAAATACGCAAAAAAACAAACAGCGAGGTGAACGTCCTCAAATGCACAGATATAAGCCCTCAAAAATACCGCTTTTTATCTTCTGGGCTATCCTTGCGGTAATATTGTTTCTTATCCGCTATGCGGTCAATCTCATAGAAAAACTTATCCCATTTTCCGTGAATTATATCCTTATGCCAATGTGGATAATCGCCGCACTTTTTTGCCTGCTGGTGCTTCCCTTTTATTTCATCAGATCTTATTTCACCGTCAGCTCAAAAGAAGTCACCGCCTTTACAGGGCTTTTCTTTACCATGCGGCATTTTATGCCCACCTCGGCGATAAAATCCGTCACAACTATCATAACTCCCCTAGGCAGTATAACAGGACTTAACTTCGTTGTCTTAAACGCCTTGGGCGCAAGACTTCTTATACCTTTTATGAGCCGCCGTGATGCCATGGAAATATCCGCCATAGTAAACAGCTCCATACGAAACAGAGAACGCAAAGAAGACTAGATACCATAGACAGGAAAGGTTTAAATGAACCGCAGAGAAACTATCAAAGAAAAAAGCAGCTGGCTGAAGAATTTCTTCTCCCACCGCCAGCACCCTATAATGATATTATCTTATACAACTAAATATATGTGGCTTCTTGCTATCCCTCTTGCCAAGTATCTCATAGCCGCAAAATTCAACTTTCAAAGCTGGTTTCAGGCACATTGGGTTGATATCCTCACTATCACATTTATCTTCGGCTACGCTTTCCTGCGCTGGATATTCGTCTACTATGAGCTTGAAGAAGATTGCATCATAGCCCACACAGGCTATTTCGGCATAACACGAACAAAGGTCTATTTTGCCGAGATAAGCTCATTGTCACTGTCACAAGGATATATTTCCAGACTTATACATTCCTGTGCCGTATACATAGACACCGATGCAAAATCACTGCAAAATGCAGATATAATGCTCACCCTTACAAAAAAACGAGCCTTTGAGCTTTATCATTTTGCCACTGCCAAATGCAAAAACAAACCTAAATATGTCTACAACTCAAAGAAAAGCCTGCTCGTTATATTCTCTCTTATCTTTTCATCAACTCTGTCAGGCATGATCATCGTGCTGTCGGTACTTTACGAAGCATATAGGATAGTAGGCAGAGAGGCGGAGGAACAAATACTCCGCAGAGTGAATACGGAGATAGCAAAAGTTCCGGTGCTTGCAGAAGTGCCTGAATATATCCTTATCGCAGGCGGTGTGCTGGCAGGAGGCTGGCTCATATCATTTCTGTCGAATCTAATGCGCCACTGGAATTTTTCCTGCACACGCTGTGCCGACCTTTTCATAATCAGAAGCGGGATAGGCACAAGACGCAGACACGTCCTCTATAGAGATAGAGTAAACTATATCGACCTAAGACAATCATTGCTTATGAAGATATGCAAAATAACCTCTGTGTCTGCCCACTGTACAGGATACGGAAAAAGACGGCTTGAAATATCAGCACTTATACCGATAACGACAAACGGACAGGTAGACCGCTCCCTGAAGATGCTCATGCCGAAAATACCGCCTGTGAAAAGCGACATCTCCACAGGAAAAGCCGACCTTGGCAGATTTATAACGATACCGCTCATATGCACGTTTATACCCATCGTATCAGGAAGAGGAGCGCTTTACTTTTTTCCTAACTGGAAAAGAGAAATAACCATACTTGTTATACTAACTACCATACCATTGCTGTGGCTCGTGATAGTCAAGGCGGCGGCAGCGTTCACAACGTCAATAGGCTTTGAAAACGGGTATTGTACATTGTCATATTGTAAATGGTATAGCTTTCATAAATCAATAGCCGCACTTGACAGAGTGTCAATGGTAACTGTCATGCAAAATCCGTTTCAGAAGATAAGCCATACTTGTGCCGTGAGAGTTTATACCAATTCGGAGAGTACAGACTATCATACTGTAAAGGGACTTAATTATGATAAGGTTATAAAATTGTTGAACAGGAATGGGTATGCGGTGTGAAAAATGAGGAATGAGGAGTGAGGAATGAGGAATTAGCATAGCAGACCAAAGTTACCCCCTCAGCACCGAGCGAAGCGAGCAAAAGGTCCAGGGACACGTCCCTGGTCAGGGTCAAGGGGTGAAACCCCTTGTGGGTACAGGGCAAAGCCCTGTCGGAGTATGAGGCAGAGCCTCATTCGGCGCAAGCCGACCAAGCGGTGCAGAGTAAAGCAAAAAAGCATATAGAAGTAGTGCTTTATTATAAATGTATATCGAAGAAACAAAATCTGCACCGCTTTTCTATCCTCCTGCACAAAGTAAAATCCGCAAAGAGCGAAGCGATTTTGCGGCGGTAAAACTTGCGACCATAATGTACCAAAAAGTGCGGATATGCAGGGTTTGACAGACGACCGACACGGGCGACCAGAGGTCGCCCCTACACAGTTTGATAAACAAATATCATCAGGGACGACCACCTCGTCCCCGATTTTTTTATTCAAAAAAATATTTTTCACTGCAACATTTCAGTGAAAAATATACACTTATATTATGACGGACGACAGGGGGGATCAGATTGGACAAAAAGGGAAGAAAAAAGCTCGCAGAACTTGCGGTGAACGGCGATACGGACGCCTTTTCTAAGCTCTATGGAGAGATATATAAGGAGCTTTATTATTACGCCCTCGCTAACCTGCAAAATGCCGAGGACGCCGCCGATGCAGTGCAGGACGCTGTGCTGGACGGCTATATGAGCATCTCCTCGCTGCGGAAAAGCGAAGCTTTCGATAGCTGGATGTTCAAAATTCTGGTCGCCAAGATCAAACAAAAACAAAAGGAATACGCCCAAAGACGCTCTAACCTCAATTATATTAATGAAAGCGACGCAATAATCAAGGACGAAAACGGATTCGAGCGGTGCGAGATCTTAGAAGAGTTTGCTGATCTCAGTGAAGCGGAAAGACTCTGTATATCACTTCACTGTATAGCAGGCTACAAAGGCAGGGAGATAATGGAGATAACAGGTATTAAAGATACGACAGTCCGTTCCCATATATCCAGAGGTAAAGCAAAAATACGCAGTAAGCTGTTTGGAAAGGAGGTGACATGATGAGAAATTTAAGAAAACGCAGAAAGCTTATCAGACAAATGGAACAGGCAAACAAAATTCCTGATAAGCTCATGCCCCAGGAAATAAAAGATATGCTGGACGTGGCAGGCTTCAGACCCGTTATCGAAAATACTCCAAATAGTGCAGAGATAAAAATAAACAGCGGCAGAAGCAACGCCCTGAGATGTCTGGCTGTGGTGGCGGCTTTCGTCCTTGTGGTAGGCGGATTTGCTGTGCTTAGGTTCAGCAATACCCAGTTCGTCAAAAAATACCCCAATTCCGCTTCTTCACAGTCCGCTGACGCCTCAGGTCTTGACGGCCTCCGTGGAACGACCTATAAGGGTCTTTACAACTATATAAATAGCAACAGCAAAAACATAGAGGACTTTATAGTTGACAATAGCTATATATTCAAAAATATCGACACTTTGACTGTTGATGACGATGACTATGTGGCTTTGTATAAGCAGGCACTTAGAGATCACCAGCTCACCCCTAACCCCGCTGATATACAGCTCACTCGCTCAGGCGTGGATATCACCCCCACAACCAGCATAGATGAGCTGGAAACAAACATAACCTACGGAAATGCCCATTTCATTACTGACAATGGCGGTATCGACGTTTATATTACCCAAAACGGAAATATCACAAAGTCAGAACAGGATATCTTTGCGGAAACCTTCCTTAAAAAAGGTCTTGTCGACATTGCCGAATACGAACAGTACGGCTGTAAGTTTGCTCCAAGCGTTGTTGCAATGTATTTGGATAATAACGAGCTTTACGCTTTCTTCGACTTTATCTTACCCGTGAAGTCAGGAAAGAAAAACCTCGATATCGAATACTGCGGAATGTGCGTGTTTGACGTGAGCGACCCTGAGAATATCAAGCTCATAAGCGAGTTTGAACAGCCCGGCGTGCTGGAGGGCATAAGAAAAGTTGACGGAAAATTTTTCATCGTGTCACGCTACACCCGAGCAGCTTCACTGCTCTTAGATGACCAAAAGCCCGAGGATATCACACCCGTGCGATACATCAATGGTGAAAAACAGCTTTTTGAAGAAAGTGAAATGTATATCACAGCCAGAGATAATACACCGTCCATGATCTTGCTTTCGTCCTTTGACGGAAAAAATCAAGGCTCATATATGGCTTCAAAGCTTATCGCCTGCGGTGAAAGCAGCATCTTAATGGGAACAGACAACATTTATATTTTAAGAGCATATGGCTTTGAAAAAACAGACGATGATTACAGCACAGTGCCAACAAGAGCGCTTATTACAAGAATAAACTACGGCGGCGGCGACATGGAGCTTAACAAAACCCAGACCGTCACAGGCGCAGACGCCGAGCATATAAGCCACGCCATATCAGGAGATGAGTATAACGGCAGATTGTCGCTGTTCTCAAATGACTCGACAAATATTTGTGATATCAGCACACACTATACCTATTACAACGGCATTAATATATGTATGCTGTGGCTGTTTGACGATGACCTCGACACCCCTGTGAAAATGACACTCACATATGAGGACATCGATTTCGAGAGCGTAAGATATAACACGTTCTATCATTCTATGCTGTATGTTTACAGAGATTATTCTTCCGCATATAGCAATGATGACACTTATCAGCAAGCGAACAATATCCAGCTTGATGAAGTATATGATTTCTCAGACCCTAACAAGATAACTCAGGTGAAAACTGACGATCAAATTATAGCAGTGTCAGACTCAACGTCAAGAGTATCTTTTCAATACAGCCTGACGAACTATAATGACGACATTGCAGTGCGCACCGACAGCACGTCATTCGACTCTTTCAGCGTAAAGATACTCGACAAGAGCAAAACAGAAAAGCAAGAAACGCTTTTATACGGCTCAAGCGGCAAGGGCATAGCGAATGCTAACGGCACAGTGGATCAGGTGCAGGTTTATGACACAGAGGTAGTAAAGAAATTCAACTTCTTCAAGACTATACAGGAATACAAATATCACGAGAAAGAAATGGGAACAACAGTTGACGGAAAGGATATGACCCAAAGATCCGCAAGCACTGTTTTTTCAAATTCAATAATAACAGACAACGAAAACGGATATATAGCCATACCATTCTATGACATAACCACAGTAGGCAAGACCGATGACGGCGACAATTGGGAATATACCTATTATGAAAAAACTATTGAAAAAATTCTGGTAATGAAATATAACATAGAAACAAAAACTTTCAGCGAGTATGGAACTATAAAGCTTGACGAATATACAGATTATTTTGACGATTATTTCGATCATGCTAGTGAAGACGAGATCACGGCTCTGGTCAACGACAATGACCAGAGAGATCGTTACCGCAGTGCATTCGTTCAGGACGGATATATTTATATCTTCTCCGACAGACAGATACGCTCATACAGCTATGCCGATCTCTCAAAACCCACTGAAAGTGTAGACATAGTTAAATAGCATTACACCAAACTTCCCCTTTAGCACCCGACGGATAAATTTCTGTCGGGCGTTTTTTTGCTAAAACGTTTTCGTTATTGCACACAAATAAAACCACCGCAAATTGTATAGTATGTACAATAAATGTTCACAGTAATATAACCAATTGAAACTCTGTTTGTGCTAAAATAATATGGTTTTAGGAATAAATATAAGACATAAATAGGAGAAAGAATTATGAAAGACCTAACGAAAGGAAATATCACAAAGCTGATATTGATGTTTTCCCTGCCCCTTCTGCTTGGCAACATTTTTCAGCTTTTTTATAATCTTGCCGACACCCGTATCGTGGGTCAGACCTTAGGCAAAAACGCCATAGCCGCCCTTGGCGCAACTTCATCAGTGAACACCGTCATAATAGGCTTTCTGAACGGTCTTACAAACGGCTTTGCCCTTGTGACAGCACGCTTTTTCGGCGCAAAGGAGTTTGACCGCCTGAAAAAGTCCGTCGCCCACGCCCTTACCCTAGGTATCGCAACGGCAATAGCCCTCACCGCCCTCAGCCTTGCCTTTATCGACCCACTGCTGAGAGCGTTGAACACGCCTGACAACATCTTTAAGCAGGCAAAAACCTACATAGTCATAATCCTTGCAGGAATGATAATATCAATGTTCTATAACATCTGCGCAGGTATCCTCCGTGCAGTGGGTGATACAGTTTCCCCGCTTATCTTCCTTATAATCTCAACTATCGCTAATATCGGGCTTGACCTTCTCTTTATCCTTGGCTTTAAAATGGGTGTTGAGGGTGCGGCATATGCCACCCTTATCGCACAGGGTATCTCAGTTGTGCTTTGTGTAATATACATCATTAAAAAACACAAATTTCTTATCCCATCAAAAAGCGACTTCCGCTTTAACTTCAAGCTCGCAGGAGATATGTATGCAACAGGAGTTTCAATGGGACTTATGATATCTCTCGTTGGTATCGGCACTGTTATAATGCAGGGCGCAATAAATATCTTCGGCACTGACATAATAGTCGCCCATACCACCGCAAGAAAAATATCTGAGATCTATATGCTCCCTATATCAGTTTTCGGTGCAGCTTCAGCAACCTTTTCAAGCCAGAACTATGGTGCAGGCAGGATAGACAGAGTAAAAGAGGGCGTGAAAAAAGCGACCCTCATAACATGGGGCTGGTCTGTTATCGTAATAGCCGCAACATGGCTTTTCACACCATTTTTCGCACACCTTATCACAGGTATCAGCGACCCTGAGATAGTGGGTACAGTGGAAAAATACATGAAAATAAACACAGCATTTTACTTTATCCTCGGCATAGTAATAGTTTTCAGAAACGCACTTCAGGGCGTAGGAGATAAGATAACACCTATAGCTTCAAGCATAATAGAGCTTTTGGGCAAGTTCGCAGTGGCAATGATACTCGCCCCACGCATGGGATATTTCGGCATCATGATAAGCGAACCCCTTGTGTGGGCAGGCATGGCAGTGATGCTCGGCATAGGATTTGCCGCAAATAAGACATTCCGTAAAGAGAATATCCCCAATACGGCAGAGCAAATGTAAATAGTTTGTTAATTCACATAAAACAGATAGCTCCCTGTGTAGAAAAAAGTAAGCCACTATTGATTTTATCAAAGAAACGTGTTATAATTAGTAAAAACATACAATCCACAAAAGTGTGGCTAACATACCATAGACGTGAAAGGGGGAAATGCCTGCAAACGGCAGGCATGACAGAAAAAATGCTTTCAAAAATATTGTCAAAAGAGGAATGTGCAAAGTGCAGGATATGCTGCTGCTTTGACAGCTATGATATATGGGAAACACCGTATATCTCACAAACGCTTGCAAGCAAGATATTGCAGGAATATACCCCTAAGCAGGAATTTATAAAGAAGGAAAACCACTTCTTGTTCAAAATGGATAAGGAACAGAATGCAGACCTGTATTATTGCCCAATGCTGGATAACGAGAAGGGCTGTATATTAGGCGACGACAAACCGTTCGACTGCAGGATATGGCCGCTGAGAGTAATGGCACTAAATGAAACTAAAGTAATAACATTGTCGCCGGTCTGTCCTACTATGAATGAAAAGTCCATAAAGGAGCTGACGAAAACGGCTAACGAGCTGGCAGATCAGATATTTGAGTATGCAGACGAAAATCCGGAAGCCGTGAAACCGTATCTTGACGGTTATCCAATATTGGTGGTAGAGGGCAAGAAATATAAAGATACACTTGTATGATAAAAAGGGCAGCAAATTCGCTGCCCTTTTATTCTGCCTAAAACATATCCAGTGCAGTGTTTCTATGTAGAGGCGACCTGAGGTCGCCCGCTGATATTATTTTTCGGTAGCCCACCAACATCATTTTTTTTTACAAACAGACCTCGCTGCTTGTTACCTCAAAAACAAATAATAAATAAGCCCGTAAAGCACACTAGCCAAAGTGCCGTAAAGAATAACAGGTCCGCTGATAATGAAAATTTTCGCCCCAAGCCCAAGAATATATCCCTCCGTCTTGAACTCAAGAGCAGGCGCCGCCACAGAGTTCGCAAAACCTGTTATGGGTACAAGCGTACCTGCACCTGCGTGCTTCGCTATGCGGTCGTACCAGCCAAGACCTGTGAGAAGAGCCGATAAAAATATCAAAGTTATTGATACCGACATTGAGGCGTTATCCTTGGATAAACCTAAATATAAATACATATCCATAAGCGATTGCCCAATAACGCATATAAGTCCGCCAAATAAAAACGCCTTTGGTATGGTCACCCACCACTTTGTCCCGTGGGAAGCCTCCTTGTACATCTCGCTGTATTGCGCCCTGCTTAAATTTATATCCATTTTCTTCGCTCCTTTTTTCTATCATGTTTGCACCTATTGTTCCTCAAAAATCAATGCTTATTCATTTTTTTAACTGCACTTTTTTCGCACAATTTGGTCAATATGTTGCTGTAAGGTTAATATTTTTATATAGTTTCAACAAGTTTTGTATAATGTAAACGATTTATCATAAGGAAATTTGTTCAAATAGTATCTTGAAAAAAATGCGAAAATTTTGTATCATATTCATTAGAGATATTCTATCTTAGGGGTAGTGTAACTGCCATTATTTTTCAGGAGGTTATTATAATGAAAGCTAAAAAAATTCTTGCTGCTGTCACAGCTCTTTCTCTGACAACAGTAGTATTCGCATCATGCGGCGATTCAGCTGATTCTTCAAGCTCTACTGCTGCCGCAACAACAACTACAGCCGTTACTACAACTACAACTGCAGCAACAACAACTACAGCCGCTGCCGAGTCTGCTGCTGATTCAGCTGCAACAGACAGTTCTGCCGACACTACAAAAGGCAGCGACTCTGATTACACACCTGTAAAGACATTCAAGGGCTATGACGCATTCCTTATGTTCGGTGACGGAGAGTGGCTCTGGGGCAACTGGGAAGGTCAGGGCGAACCTGAAGCTACTAAAGCATTCGGCGTTGACGCTGACATAACAGGCGACGGTGAGTACACAGTTTCTATCACAAACGCTTCTATAGCTTATGACGATCCAGACGAGGGCATCAACCCACAGATCGCTCTTGACGGCGACTATGCTGTTGGCGCTCAGGGTTGCGTAGTAATGTGCGTTGATATCATCGGTCTTCTTAACGGCGAAAAACTCAAGGGCACAGGCGATCCTAAGACTGATAAGGAAACTCCAGGTAAGTACAACGCTGACGATCTCAAGGTAGAGCTTAAGTCTATCAAGGCTGACGGTCAGGAAGTTGCATTCGATAAAGCTAAGATCAAGTATGGCAACATCGAGGACAACAACAACTGCTACAGAATCGAGATCTACAACGATTACGGCGATACAGCTAAGGATTCTCCTATCGACAAGGACAATCTTGCATTTGAGGACAGCCTTGAGATTACATTCTCTATCGAGGGTCTTTCTGAATAATTTTTCATGAAAACTAAGAGCAGACCGCAATATGGTCTGCTCTTTTGTATTTTTATACATCTTTCCAGTGACAAAAAGTGTGACAGATTTTTTAAAATAGCTGTCACACTTTTATGTTGACATGAAACTAATGGGAATATATAATAATAGTATTATAGTAATTCTATAATATCATCACATATTTTATTAATCCCCTAAGAAAAAAGCCGTGGTACCCTTTCTTACCACAGCTTTTTTCTTTTTTTATTTATTCTGACTGTCTGTAACAAGACCGCCGTTATCCGCCATAAGCTTGAATTTTATCTCAAACTCTTTCTCATCACCGCTGTCCGTCTTGCGATATACCTTGCAGACGACTTCATCTCCTGCCTGCTTTCCTGAAAACAGCGACGCTATATCCACCTCTCCTGCGGTGGACTTTCCGTCTATTTCCGTGATGATATCGCCCTCCGCAAGGTCTGTGTTGGCAACGTCACAATCAGGGTTTATGGACACAATACAAATGCCCGGCTTTATACCGTATATCTCAGCAGTGGTGTCGCTGACAGCATAATAAGTCACACCTATCTTTACTCTGCCTGCCACATAGCCCTTTTCCATAAGCTCCTCAATAACAGGCTTCGCCTCGTCTATAGATACCGCAAAGCCTATGCCCTCATAATCGCTTGAAGCAAGCTTCGATGAGGTTATCCCTATGACTTGCCCCCACATATTGAACAGCGCTCCACCTGAGTTACCGGGGTTTATGGCTGCGTCTATCTGTATGCAGTTCATTATTATTGACGAGTTTTCAAGCCTTATCCTGCGGTTCACACCTGACACAATACCCTTTGTCACAGTGCCGTAATAGCCAGCCGGTGAGCCGATAGCGACTACCTCTTCCCCTGCATTCACCTGAGTTGAATCACCGAACTCAGCCGCCTGCAAGCCCTGCGCCTGTATCTTTATCACCGCTATATCCGTGGCAGAGTCCTGCCCCACCACCTTGGCTTCATACTCCGAATTGTCGCTTAGAACAACTTTTATGCCCGACTCCGCCGCATTTACAACATGAGCATTTGTGACGATATATCCGTCAGCAGACATTATAACACCGCTGCCCTGACCTGCCGCAACATATCCACCCGAATTTTTGTAAACCTCTATAGATACCACAGCGGGAGAAAACCCCTTTGCGATACCCTCGGCAGTGTATCTTCCGTCAGCCTGATAAAATTCATCGTCAAGCTTCGGCTTGTCAGCCACAGGAAGCGTAAAGCTTATCTTCTCGTCCCCTGTAACAAGATTTCTCACCCAGCCGCTTCCCCTTATGGAGGTTATTGATATGGCTATTCCGATGCCTACAAAAAGCACCATAAAGCACAGCCTTGCAACTGCATGGCGCATACGCTCTCTGTAGCGGCTTCTTTTTTTTGCCGAATCAACAGCCGACCAAAAATCTCCATCCACCTTGTGAGCGGCTACCGCTCCCTCAGGCAGCTTGTAATGCCCAGTTTCTTGGGCTGTATCTTCATTTTCATCATGCAGACAAGGCTGCTCTTCAAACTGCTCCATATGAGCCTCCTAGTCGCCCTCCGCCTTGTTAGGCAGCGTGAACACAAATTCCGTATACTCGTTCTTAACGCTTCGTACCATTATCTTGCCCCCGTGGAGCTTTATGATAGAACGCACGATATTAAGTCCCAATCCAACGCCCGTCTTGTCAAGTCCTCTTGACTTATCGGTCTTATAAAATCTGTCAAACACCAGCGGAAGCTCGTCTTCAGACAGACCCTCACCGCTGTTTCTGATAGAAATGCTTGTCATATTGCCCTCAGGCTCAAAGTGAAACTCTATATAACCGCCCTTGTCAACGAACTTTATGGCGTTCTCTATGAGGTTATACATGACCTGATGAACAAGGTCGTTATCCGCATAAAGGGTCACTCTGTCAACGTCAAGACCCCTTATCTCTATCTGCTTTTCCTCAAGCCTTGGCTCAAAAGTCACAAGGGTATCGACTATCGGCTCAAGCACAGAGAAATACTGCAAATTAGGTTTAAGCTCACCTGCCTCGATCTTTGCAAGATTGAGCATACTTCTTACTAGCCTTGCAAGTCTGTGTACCTCAGAGGAAATTATCTTAAGATAATATCTCTCCTGCTCCTTTGGTATGGTGCCGTCAAGCAGACCGTCCACAAAACCGCCTATAGACGTCATAGGCGTTCTAAGCTCATGAGAAACGTTCGCAAGGAAGCTGTTTCGCATGGTGTCATAGCTTTTCAGGCTGGCAGCCATATCGTTGAAAGCGTTGCTGAGCTGTTCAAGCTCCGAGGTAGAATAATCAGGCAGGGTGACAGAAAAATCTCCTGCTCCTATCTTCTTTGACACCTCCGCTATCTCTTTTATAGGCTCTGTAAGCTTCAGCGTCATGAAATATACCAGAAACATTACTATGACCAGAACTATTATAGCGGAAACTATAAATATTTCCATTATGTTGTAGGTATAGTCGTCCTGAGCCGCCTTTGAACTGAATGCAAGCACATAATATTCAGGTCCATTCGCTTTGAACGACTTACCTATCACATGATATATAGCATCGAAAGCTCCTCCGAGATCCGAATAAACATACTCGCAATTGTCAGAAAAAGCTTCAAGCTCATGGACAGATATATTATGAGGGCTGCACACAGGATCCTTACTGGAGTTCACAAGCACTGCTCCCGTAGAGTCGCACAAGATAAAATCAGCGTTGCACGCCATTGAATACTGCGTCATCTCATCTGTCACCGACTTTTTCCAGTCGGCAGGCTGAGCCAGCATTTCTTCCTGCGTATATAAAGCAAGAGCCTTGGTGTTTTTCTCCAACAGGCTCTTTTTTTCGTCAATAAAATACCTTGAAGAAACCAGCAGTAATACCGTTCCTAAGCACACAAAGCTTATAAGTATTACTGCTGAACAAATTACAAAGTATTTAAAGAATATGCTTTTACGATTACTCATGCGGTGTTTCAGCGACTTCAAACTTGTATCCTACGCCCCATACAGTTTTAAGTGCCCACTTGTCAGAAACGCCCTCAAGCTTCTCACGCAGACGCTTAACGTGAACGTCGATAGTTCTCGAATCGCCGTAATATTCAAAGCCCCATACCTCATCAAGGAGCTGATCTCTTGTATAAACTCTGTTCGGATTTGAAGCAAGGTGGAACAGAAGCTCAAGCTCCTTCGGCGGTGTGTCAAGCACCTGACCGTTTACTCTCAGCTCATATCTTGTCATATTAACTGAAAGCTTGTCATACTTGACTTCCTTTATCTCAGCTTCGCCTGATGACTGGCCAACTCTTCTGTAAACAGCCTTTATTCTTGCGATAACTTCCTTTGTATCGAAAGGCTTTACGATATAGTCGTCAGCTCCAAGCTCCAGACCAAGCACCTTATCAAATGTTTCTACCTTTGCGGTTATCATGATGATAGGCACGTTGGACTTCTTTCTTATCTCACGGCATACCTGCCAGCCGTCTATACCAGGCAGCATAATGTCAAGCAGTATGATGTCAGGCTTAAGAGCGTTGAATTTTACCACTGCTTCCTCACCGTCATGTGCAAGTATTACTCCATAGCCCTCCTTTTCAAGGTAAAGCCTGAGCAGCTCGCAGATGTTCTTATCATCGTCTACTACCAATACTCGTCCAAGCGACATATTTCATCTTCCTTTCGTTTATTTACTTCTTTTCATGCCCATTATTTCAAATTTTCGCACTTCTGAAAATTTGAACAAAAGACAATAATTATTCAAATTGATATAAGTATTATAACAAATTCACAAACCCATTGTGTGAATATTTATTTAACTTTTTATTAAATATCATAATTTGCTCCAATTTTAAGCGGACGTCTGCAACAATATGTATATATTTAATTTAATTAATCAATACTTTTGGATTTTACTTACAAAAGTATCGAGGATATTATTTGATTTTTGTAAACTATATCATAAAATATTACCCATTCCATACAAACAGCCTCCGCAGGATAACTACGGAGGCTGTAAATTATATCAGATATTAGTCATGGGAGCTTATTAGTACATACCGCCCATTCCGCCTGCACCTGCTGCTGCGGCTGCCATAGCAGCGTCAGCCTGTGGGTCCTTCTTGTCTGCAACAAGGCTCTCAGTTGTGAGCACCATTGAAGCAACAGAAGCTGCGTTCTGGAGAGCTGAACGTGTAACCTTAGTAGGGTCAACGATACCTGCAGGTATCATGTCAACATACTCAGAAGTATAAGCGTTGAAGCCGTAGCCGACCTTTCTTGAACGGATTATCTTGTCTATGATAACGCTGCCCTCAAGACCTGCGTTCACAGCGATCTGTCTAACTGGTTCTTCAAGAGCCTTGTAAACGATCTGAGCGCCTGTCTTTTCGTCACCGCTGAGCTTGTCAACGAGCTTCTTAACTGCTGGCATAGCGTTGATAAGAGCTGTTCCGCCGCCTGCTACGATACCCTCTTCAACAGCTGCCTTTGTAGCTGCCAGAGCGTCCTCAATCCTCAGCTTCTTCTCTTTCATTTCTACCTCAGTTGCAGCACCGACCTTGATAACAGCTACGCCGCCTGAAAGCTTAGCAAGTCTTTCCTGAAGCTTTTCTCTGTCGAAATCAGAAGTTGTGTTCTCGATCTGTGACTTGATCTGACCAACTCTTGCCTTGATATCGTCGCTGTTGCCAGCACCGTCAACAATGATAGTGTTCTCTTTCTGAACGACTACCTGTCTTGCTCTGCCCAGCTGCTCCATAGTTGTTTCGCTGAGTTCAAGACCAAGTTCAGATGAAATTACCTGACCGCCTGTGAGGATAGCGATATCCTGAAGCATTTCCTTTCTTCTGTCGCCAAAGCCAGGAGCCTTTACAGCTACGCAAGTGAAAGTACCTCTCAGCTTGTTTACAATAAGAGTTGAAAGAGCCTCGCCCTCAACGTCCTCGGCAATGATAAGGAGCTTCTTGCCAGCCTTTACGATCTGCTCGAGAAGTGGAAGAATTTCCTGAATGTTAGAGATCTTCTTGTCTGTGATAAGAATGTAAGCGTCATCAAGGACAGCTTCCATTTTATCTGTATCTGTTACCATGTAAGGTGCGATATATCCTCTGTCGAACTGCATACCCTCAACAACTTCGCTGTAAGTTTCAGCAGTCTTTGACTCCTCAAGAGTGATAACGCCGTCAGCAGTTACCTTTTCCATAGCCTCAGCGATAAGCTTACCGATGTTCTCATCAGCGGCAGAAACAGCACCTACTCTAGCTATCTCCTCAGAGCCTTCTATCTTCTTTGAGTTAGCGACGATAGTTTCAACAGCAGTATCTACAGCCTGATCCATACCTTTCTTAAGTACCATTGGATTGGCACCTGCTGCGATATTCTTCATACCCTCTCTAACAAGAGCCTGAGCAAGCAATGTAGCTGTTGTTGTACCGTCACCGGCAGCGTCGTTAGTCTTAGTAGCGACTTCCTTTACAAGCTGAGCACCCATGTTCTCGAATGGGTCGTCAAGCTCGATCTCCTTAGCTATAGTAACACCGTCGTTTGTGATAAGAGGAGCACCGTACTTCTTATCAAGAACTACATTTCTGCCCTTAGGTCCCAGTGTTATCTTAACAGTGTTTGCGAGCTTGTCGATACCGCTCTGCAAAGCTTTTCTTGCGTCTTCGCCAAAAATTATATCCTTAGCCATTGTAAATTACCTCCGTTTATATACTATTTAAAATGCAGTGAAATTAGTCAACAACTGCGAGAATGTCGTCCATTTTAACGATAATGAACTCTTCACCGTCCAGCTTAACATTAGTACCGCTGTACTTAGAGATAAGCACCTTGTCACCCTTATTAACGCCCATAGTAACGTCCTTTTTACCAGGGCCTACAGCTATTACCTCTGCGACCTCAGGCTTTTCCTTAGCTGAGCCTGTGAGAATGATACCACTCTTTGTGGTTTCCTCAGCCTCTGTCATCTTAACTACAACTCTGTCCTGCAATGGTTTGATCGCCATGATAAGTTCCTCCTTTTATAATACCAATTATAAGCTTTGTAAAATATTGTGAGCTGCTGTATTTTTAGTCTTTTCAGCACTCTCACCGTTTGATTGTTAGCACTCATTCTTTCTGAGTGCTAATTATATTTTAGCACCTTTTTCGCAAAATTCAAGTCATTTAAGGTCATTTATGTGATTTTTGTAGGGTTGCACAATATCTATCAGGCTAAAAATTGGTTTTGGAAGCATATTGTACAATTTATTGTGGGGTATTGCAGGTCTGAAATCAGATTTTCGGGTGGGGATAAATGTATTCAATGGAGGTATGCGTATCAACAGTATCCATAATTGTAGGGGACGACGCCCTCGGCGTCCCGATATTCCTCACCAATTGAATTAACGGAGATTATCACAACAATGTCACCCCGAATAATTCAACATCGAAGATACCAAAACCACGGCGTTACCTCTCCGAACGGGACGCCCATTTCTGTGAAACAGAAATTGCGTCGCTCCCCTACAGGTGCGGTGGGCAAGTTTTTCGGTTGCCAAACCGTGTTGTAATTGTGGGCTTGTTCCTTCGACGGGCGAACGGTGTTCGCCCCTACAGATTTGTTGCCGTGGGGTTATCCGTATTTTATATTCAATTTTCAAGCTTCAAACAAGGTGCAGGAAGTGCTTTTCTGTGCGATCAGAACCTCTCATCGTGTTCACCTAACTCACGTTGACAAAATGTTTCCTCATACACTGCTACCTTGCAGGATATTCGATTTGGGATAATACCCTTATACTTATCCCGAAAAAGGGGTAATTTGTTGCATAAAAAATGCAACAATTGCAGAAATGTTGCCAAATTAAAAGATAAATCATTTGTTTGCACAAGTTTAGTTGTCAAAATTTGTGCAGTTATTACAGAAAATTATTACAGAAATATTGATGAAAATACGAGAAAAAATAGTGTGTCTATGCAGTTATCCCACAATTTTAATATATATCAATATATGCAATTTTGATAAAAAACAGTTGACAAACGGGTGCGATTTGGTGTATTATTGTATTGTAATCGTTTAATCGTTAAGATCAAACAATAATATATTCGGAGGTCAAAATTATGGCAGAGTATTTTAAGGATATTCCAAAGATCAAGTATGAGGGCGTAAACTCAACTAATCCCCTCTCTTTTAAGTACTATAACCCAGATGAGGTTGTAATGGGCAAGACTATGAGAGAACAGCTCAAGTTCGCTCTTTCATGGTGGCACACAATGGGCGGCGACGGCACTGATATGTTCGGCTGCGGCACTACTGACAAGACTTGGGGCGAGGCTGCTCCTGAGGCAAGAGCTAAGAAGAAAGTCGATGTTGCTTTCGAGATAATGGACAAGCTTTCTATCGACTATTTCTGCTTCCATGACCGTGACCTTTCTCCTGAGTACGGTGATCTTGGCACCACTAACGCAAAGCTTGCTGAGGTAGTTGACTACATAGCTGAAAAAATGGCTGCTGACCCTACAAAGAAGCTTCTTTGGGGTACTGCTAAGTGCTTCGATCACCCAAGATATATGCATGGAGCAGGCACATCACCTTCTGCTGATGTTTTCGCTTATGCGGCTGCTCAGATCAAGAACGCTGTTGACGCTACTATCAAGCTTGGCGGTAAGGGCTACGTTTTCTGGGGCGGAAGAGAAGGCTATGAAACTCTTCTGAACACAAACATGGGTCTGGAGCTTGACAACATGGCAAGGCTTATGAAGCTGACTGTTGATTACGCTCGTTCAAAGGGCTACACAGGTGATTTCTACATCGAGCCAAAGCCAAAGGAGCCTACAAAGCATCAGTATGATTTCGATACAGCTACAGTTCTCGGTTTCCTGAGAAAATATGGTCTTGACAAGGACTTCAAAATGAACATCGAGGCTAACCACGCTACACTTGCCCAGCACACTTTCCAGCATGAGCTGAGAGTTGCAAGAGATAACGGTGTATTTGGTTCTATCGACGCTAACCAGGGCGACCCACTGCTCGGTTGGGATACAGACCAGTTCCCTACGAACGCTTATGACGCTACACTTTGTATGTACGAAGTTCTCAAGGCAGGCGGCTTCACAAACGGCGGTCTGAACTTTGACGCTAAGGCAAGAAGAGGCTCATACACAATGGAAGACATTTTCCTCAGCTACATTGCAGGTATGGACACATTTGCACTTGGTCTTAAGGCTGCTGCAAAGATCATTGAGGACGGCAGACTTGACAAGTTCGTTGATGACAGATATGCAAGCTGGACAACAGGCATTGGTGCAGACATCATTGCAGGTAAGGCTGACATGGAGAGCCTTGAGAAGTATGCAGTTGAGAAGGGCGAAGTTACTGACTCACTTTCAAGCGGCAGACAGGAATATCTGGAGAGCGTACTCAATCAGATCATGTTCAATCTTTAAGCAGGGGCGAGCCCCTGCACCCATATCCGCTATCATTCGTGGTAGCGGATTTTTTTATCGCCGCCCATATCATTTTTTACGCTGTGATAAAATATGAAGGCGTGCCCCTGCACCCATATCCGCTATCATTCGTGGCAGCGGATTTTTTATCGCCGCCCATATCATTTTTTACGCTGTGATAAAATATGAAAGCGTGCCCCTGCACCCATATCCGCTATCATTCATGGTAGCGGATTTTTTATCGCCGCCCATATCATTTTTTACGCTGTGATAAAATATGAGAGCGTGCCCCTGCACCCATATCCGCTATCATTCGTGGTAGCGGATTTTTTTGTACAAAAAAAGAGCGGCTCTCAGCGAACCGCCCTCTTTGATTATCATTACTTTTCTTTTCTTGAGAGTTCCTGCAGCTCCTGCTCATACTGTGAGAAGCCCTCCACAGACTTCATAAGCTCGTCCTCAACGTGTTCTTCATGATTATCCTTAAACACAAACTTCAGGAATACCGGTGTGATTATCGTTGTTGCAACCACCATGATGATGATAGGTGCGAAAACCTCGTCGCCCATAAGTCCAAGCTTCTGTCCTTTAGCCGCTACTATAAGTGCGACCTCGCCTCGTGAGATCATACCCATTGCTATCTGCAAGCTTTCCTGATTTGTATACTTACAAACCTTTGCGCCTAGTCCGCAGCCTATTATCTTTGTGACTATTGCCACAGCAAGGAGCAAAACTGTAAACAACACCATTTTGCCGTTCATGTTGATACCGTTCATTGTAAGACCAATGCTTGCAAAGAACACTGGTGAAAGGAACATATACGAAAGTGTTTCAAATCTGTTTGAGATATACTTTACGTCCTTTTCGCTTGAAATTGCAAGACCTGCAACAAATGCGCCTGTGATATCTGCTACGCCGAAAAGCTCTGCTACATACGCCATGAGCAGGCAGAAAACGAAGGAAATGATAACGTGACGTCTAAGGTCTTTTTTATCTCTTTTTCTCCACTTTGTGAACACAACATGGTAAACGACTGTACAGCCGATAGCCACTGCAAAGAACGCTACTATCTTAATAAGAACTGTTGCAACGTGAACGCTTGTATCTGCAAGGCTTGTGATAAGGGTCAATGCGATGATACCAAGGATATCGTCTATGATAGCCGCACCGAGAATGGCATTACCTGCTCTTGTAGAGAGCTTGCCAAGCTCTTTCAGAGTTTCTACTGTGATAGAAACTGATGTTGCAGTAAGCACAACGCCTATGAAGAGGTGCTGCAGGAATGGTGAGCAGGCGAGCTTATCGCCCTTGCCTACGCCCATTGCAGCGGCAAGTCCAAGTCCGCCAAACAGTGGTACGATAACGCCAAGAAGAGCGATTATGAATGACGCTTTACCAGTCCTTTTAAGCTCCTTAACGTCTGTTGTAAGTCCTGCGGTGAACATCAGCACAATAACGCCAATTTCTGACAGTTCTGAGATGAACTCAGTTTCTTTTACAACATTAAGAACAGCAGGTCCGAGTATTACGCCCGCCAACAACGCACCGACTACCTGCGGCAGCTTCATTTTCTTTGTTACAAGTCCGAGAATTTTGGTCGAAAGCAGTATAAGTGCAATAAACAATATGTAGCTGTATTCTTCCATGATTTTACTTCCTTTCCACGCCGCCATTATATGACGTTAATGCGTAAAAATAACGATCTACAGCATTTTACTCTCTGCAAATCGTCATTGATTTTCCGTATCTTATTATAGCATTATGCCGCACTATAGTCAACAGACAGCACAATTTGTTCACAAAAAAGAGCAACAAAAAAGAGCCGCAAAAGTCGGCTCTTTTTGTGATTATTTTATCAAAGTTTGTTTATACAGCTTTTTTGCCGTTAGGGAATATCTTATCCTCGCAGATACCTGTCATTTTCTCTATAGCAGGCTGTATATCCAGCCACAGTCCGCAGCCGTCGTCCTGACCGCTTGTTTTCCATGCAAACACGCCGTTCCAGCCATTGTTGTAAGCGTCCTCATAAGCTGAGGTAATGTCGAAATCGCTGTCGCTTGCAACGGCCGGGCATTCGCCTATAACGCAAGGCTTTGTACCGTCAAGGCCAAAGTCTGTTGGAGATTCGCTGAAAGGATATCCCCACATTCCCTGCATCCAGGTGTACCAATGAGTTGAATAGAAGTCAACATAGGCAAGGCTCTTGTCATACTTATCACCGCTCAAAACGTCCTGAAGCGCGCTGTCGGATATTTTGTTGCCCTGCTGGCTGTCGGAGTTATACTTTATCATACCCATGCCCACGGTTACGAGAACGTCTGAATTTGCATGGATAGCTGCGGCTGCCTTTGCATAATACTGCTCCAGATAGAGCCAATCAAGCTTGCCGCACTCTTCATTTTCAACTATCCAGTCAGGCTCGTTACAAAGGTCCACAGACCAGAAATAGTCGCTCTTGCCGTATCTTTGAACGAGAGGAACTATATAGTTATCTACAAACATATCTGTCTTGTCGCTGTCCTGAATGAGCGTTCTCCAAGCCTGATAATTCTGGTTCTGATCCTTGAAGTTATCAAAGGACTGAACTGTTGCCATTATATAGATCTGATACTGCTCTGCAAGATAGAACAGATTGTCAAGATCCTCCCAATGAGCTGTTGTTGCACCGTCAAATGTACCGTCTGCTGAGATAGCCATACCAACGTCGCCGTTGCAGATTATCCAGATCCTTGCGGCATTTACGCCTGAATTGTGAAGCTTCTGGAAATGATCCTGCCAGAACTCAAAATTAAAGCCTCCGCCAAAGTCGTTCCACTTATCCCATGGAGCGTTCACTCCATTGAACCAAAGTTCCTTGTCGCCCACCATGAATTTTGTTCCGTCGATCTTGACTTTCGCTGAGCCGTCGGTCGTTGTTGCATAATCCTTTTCAGGCATTGCAGTTTCCGAAACAACGGCAGAGCTGTTGTTTGATTTGCTTTCAGCCTTTGAGCTTGAGGAATTATCTCCGCAGCCCACGGTCGAAACAAGCATCAGCACTGCAAGTGATGATGCAAGCCACTGTTTAACTTTCATAAAATATACCTTTCCTTTCTTTGGACTAAAGTTTTGAACACATTTGATTATAGCACAATACTGCTTCATTTTCAATAGCAAGATCTGATTTTTTTGCAGATAATATCCTCTAAAATTTTAACATTGTATAATTATATCAGCTCTAATAATCGACACTTTTTCATATAGTGATTAAAAATATGAACATATGAGATTTATACACAAAAAGAATGTACGTTATTTGTTTAATAAGCGTATTCTAATTTGAACAGAGATGTGGTATAATAAAAGGTACTGATGAGGTTAATATTTTATATATGAAAGGACGGGAAAGAATGAAATCAGTATCAAAAAGATACCTGAGCTTTATTTTATCTCTTTTAATGGCAATGACCATATTTATTGGTCTTGACCTTGGGGATATAAATGCGCAGGCATTGTCGGGAGATACTCTCAAAAACGCTGACACGGAAGCCATACTTGAGGATATGGGTCTGGGCTGGAATTTGGGCAACTCTCTTGACGCAACAGGCGGTTCGGGTCTTGACACGGAAACATCGTGGAGCAATCCTAAAACAACTCAGGCTCTTATAGACAAGGTAAAGTCTTTAGGCTTCAACACAGTGAGAGTGCCTGTTTCTTGGGGCAAGCACGTATCGGGTGACAACTACACTATCGACTCTGCATGGCTTGCAAGAGTAAAGGAAGTAGTTGACTACTGCTACAAAAACGATATGTATGTAATTCTCAACATTCATCATGACACAAAGTCTTCTGAAAGCGCTTCGGGAGCAGGATATTATCCAAGGTCTTCTGCATATTCAAGCTCTGAGAAATTTGTTACGAGCGTATGGTCACAGATGGCAGAATATTTCAAGGATTATGACTATCATCTTATATTTGAAACCCTTAACGAGCCTCGGCTTATTGGCACAGGCTATGAGTGGTGGTTCAGCAAGTGGAACATTCCGTCAGAGGTAAAGGACGCTATAGAGTGCATTAACAAACTCAATCAGAAGGCTGTTGACACCATAAGAGACACAGGCTCAAACAACAGGGGCAGACTTATCATGTGTCCCGGTTACGACGCTTCCATAGACGGGGCAACTGTTTCAGGCTTCAAGCTTCCTACAGATATTTCAGGCAACAAAAACCGCATCGCTGTATCAGTTCACGCTTACAGCCCTTACAACTTTGCAATGAATGTTGGTTCAGGCTCGACCACTACATATACATCTTCTATAAAGAACGAGCTTCAGGACCTTTTCAGCACGCTGAAAAGCAATTTCCGTGACAAGGGTATACCTGTTGTTATCGGCGAGTTTGGCTCAACGGACAAGAACAACACTGCTGAGCGTGTAAAGTGGGCAACAGACTACACTGCGCTTGCAAAGAAGAACAACATTCCATGCGTACTGTGGGACAACAATGCTTTTGCAGTATACAACGGAAACAACATTGTTCTCAACAGTGAATATCACGGCTACATAAACAGAAAAAGCAACACTGTTACAAGCCCTGCAAAGGACGTTATCGAGGCTCTTATGAAGCCTTACGGCAAAAAAGCAGATCTTAACTGCTCTTCAAGCGTTACCATAGTTGCGGGACAGAGCAAGAACATTGGTGCAAGCTCATCAACAAGCGGTGCTGTTCTCACATACAAAAGCACGACTCCGTCAATATGCACTGTTGACAAAAACGGAAACGTGACCGCTCTCAAGACAGGCACAGGATATGTTACTGTTACGGCTTCTGCAAATGGTTATGACAGCGTTTCAAAGGACGTTAAGATAGTTGTTTCAAAGAAGAGCCTTAACAACGGACTTCTTACGCTTTCAGAAACAAGCTATGTTTATGACGGCACATACAAAAAGCCTGCGGCTACAGTTACGTTTGGCGGCAAGGTGCTTCAGGAAGGCAAGGATTACACTATCTCATACAGAAACAATCTGAACGTTGGCGTTACAACTGTTATTGCGACAGGCATGGGCGACTACACAGGTTACACATCAAAGAACTTCACTATCACAAAGCGTGCAATGGCAGGCGGAACAGTTTCAGTGACTTCAAGCGTTTCATTCACGGGAAGCAATATTACTCCGTCAGTTACAGTAAAGGTAGCAGGCAGGACGCTTACAAACGGCACTGACTACACAGTTTCATATTCAAACAACAAGAACGTTGGCACGTCTAACGTTTATGTATACGGCAAGGGCAACTATTCAGGCTCTCTGAGCGCTAAGTTCGACATTGTTCCTGCAAAACAGCAGATACAGAAGCTTGAAACAAAATACAAGGGCTTCTATATTGATTGGGCGCAGAAAGGCTCTGCAACGGGATATGACGTTGAGTATTCTGTAAACGCAAACATGAGCGGTGCAGTGTCAAAGCATTTGACAGCAAACAAGCCTGACACGCTGACAGTAAGCGGTCTGTCGGGGGACAAGACATATTATGTTCGTGTTCGTTCTTACACAAATGTAAACGGCAAGGTATACTACGGCGCATGGTCTGATATAAAGAGCATAAAGACAGCTAACAACGACATCACAAAGTCTACTGTTTCGGGCATTTCCACAAAGGCGTTCACAGGAAAGGCTATTACACAGAACGTAACTGTAAAGGTCGGAAACACTGTTCTTAAAAACGGCACTGACTACACAGTTTCATACTCCAACAACAAAAAAGTTGGCAAGGCTACTGTAAAGATAACAGGCAAGGGCAAGTATGGCGGAGTTATCACAAAGACGTTCAAGATAAATCCTGCAAAGCAGGAGATACAGAAGCTTACGGCTAAGTCAAAGGCTTTCTTTGTGGATTGGGCGCAGAAAGGCTCTGCTACCGGATATGAAATTCAGTATGCTACAAACTCAAAGTTCACAAGTGCAAAGAAAGTGACTATAACAAACAACAAGACAGACAAGACCACTGTTTCAAAGCTTTCTGCCAACAAAAAATACTATGTTCGTGTAAGATCTTACACAACTGTAGGCGGCACAAAGTATTACGGGGCTTGGTCGGCTGTTAAGAATGTGACTACTAAGAAATAAGGCTATATTGGCATAATGAAAATACCGACGGCTCGGGTTGAGCGGTCGGTATTTTTTTGCGATATTTTTCAGTTTGTGGGGAAGCTAGGCGGACGAACGTTGTTCGCCACTACATGGGGTTTTATCCGTTGGTGCTTGCCACAAAGAAGTATGTTATGTAGGACAGGACGATAAACGCAGAAGAAAGATAGCTCATGGTGCTGACTATGGCTTTGCATGGGGCTTTTTCAGAGTGGTTGCAAAGGTCTGTGAAAAGTCCGATATTTATAAGTCCTATGAGCATACATGGGATTATGTATCTGAAATTCATTGTGCAGATAAAAGGATACCTAATACAGAAGTTATAATAGTTGCCTAAGATAGTGGCATAGACCACTGTGAGCATGAGTTTTTCGGTGAATCTTGCGTTATCGGTCTTTACAAAAAGCACTATGAGCATTGCGATGAACGCTATGACCGCAAGAACCAAGGCTATCCAGAAAAGTGCATATGGCACGAGCATTGCGTTTTTGGGGAAGAAAGTTTCGTTTATGCCCTCGCCAAAAATGGAGTTTTTAAGCATTGCTATGGTAGGGTTATACTCTTTATAGCTTTCACCGCCCCACTGCTCAAAGACTATTTTGAACTGTGAGAAGCCGAAGTCTGTAAGGCGGTGTTTGGCTGTAAGGTCGCCTATATACTGGACGTCGGCATTTGAAAGGCTTGGGACATAGTTTGGTTTTACGCCGAAACGCAGGTAGTTTCTCACGCTCCACCAAAGTCCAAGAGGACAGCATATTACACCGAAAAGGCACATTTGACCCAGGCGGTTTGCCATATTCTTACGATTTTGCACAAGCGCCATAAAGAAAAGTATGGCTACGGCAGGGGCGATAAGCCCTACGGATATTTTTGTCATCATGCCAAGTCCGATACAGAGGGCGGCTTTGACGATATTCTTTGCAGTCTGCTCTCTATACCATTTCAGCACGCAATATATTGCTCCCACTGTAAAGCACAGCATAAGAGGGTCGTTATTTATTCCACCTGACATAAGGACAAAGTATGGATACATACAGCACATTCCAAACGGTATGGTCAGGGCTTTGCCTTTAAGGTCAAAGAGCCTTAATATCTTATAGACTGTTATTGTTACGGCACAGACATAGAAGAGGGTCAAGGCTTGTATGGCTTCACACGCCATGTAATACTCTATGCCTATGGAGGTGCAGAATTTCAGCCACACCGCACAGATGATATGATGCAGAGGCGGGTGATAATACTGCCAAAGGGTGGTAGGGTCGAAATTCGGCAGGGCGTTGTTATTATAGATATACTCTATATAGCCTGCGTGACCGCCCTCGCCGCCGAAATACCACACGTCATTCTGTCTTGTATAGATATCAGACATGAAAACATAGGAATAGCGCAGAACAAAGCCTGCTCCTGCCAAGGCAAGGCAGGTGACACGGTCGTGGAACTTTTTATCGTTATTGAGCAAAACGACATACATAACAAGCACGACGCAAAGTCCTGCAAAGCAGATAAAAGCCGCTTTATACTGGGTATGTACGAAATAATTCACTGCCGCAAGGGTCAAAAAGGTCTTGCCTGCAAAGGTCAAAACTGAGCCTGCGGTATGCTTTCCGCTGTCATCGAGCTGTTTCAAAAACCGTCTGAGGTAGAAAAACTCTATTATCATGAAAACGCCACACACAATGACGCCGTTTAAAAATTTATAGCTATAGCTTCCAAAGCCTGTGAGTGCAAGGCATATGAACGCTGCAACTATATAAGGGTGACGGCTGAGGGTGCGGAAGTTCGCCTCAAGCCGTCTGTCGCTTATGGCTCTTCTGCCCATGTCTTTCCGCAGGGACAGAAGAAGTCCACCTTTCTTTTTGTTCATATTAGTTTCCAGATTTTTCTTCGTGATATTCTTTTTCTGTATTCACGTTCCAGATATCTTTCCTGCTCTTTTTGCCTGTTTTTATGGCTTCGGCTGTTTCCATGGCGGTGAGCATTGAATGGTCCATATTATTATATCTATGCTGACCGTTTCTGCCAACGCAATAGAGGTTCGGGAAAGTATCGAGGAACTTTATCATTGTATCGAAATGCTTATATGTATCAAAATAAGCAGGATATGCTTTCTTGACCTTTTCTCTATGGGAATCGAGGACTTCATTTTCGGAGATAACTCCCATTTTAACAAGCTCGGCAGTTGCGAACTTCACGCAGTCCTCCTCGGACATATTCCAGAAATCGTCCCCCTCGGCGCAGAAATACTCAAGGCCTATCCAAACTGTATTCTCAGGCTTTTCCACCATATAAGGCGACCAGTTGTTGAATATCTGTATTCTGCCAAGCTTTACGCCCTTATCCTGAACATATATCCAGCAGTCAGGGACGATATTGCCGAGAGTTGTTTTATTTGTTTCATTTTTAAGGTTGAGCTTATTGACCAGCAGACCAACGGTAACAAAGTCACGGTATGGCAGACCCTTGGCTATCTTTATGACGGTATCGCAAGGCTTTGTGCCGTCCATGCCGAGGATAAGGTCTTTGACAGGCATTGAGGAGATAAAGATATCACCTGTGAAGGTCTTTTCACCCTCAGCTGTATCGCAGACAACGGAGGTGACTTTTCTACCCTCGCACATTATTTTCTTTACCTGACAGCCTGTGAGTATTTTCCCCCCAAGCTCTTTTACTTTCTCAGCGGCGGTCTCCCAAAGCTGACCTGGGCCGTATTTTGGATACCAGAACTGTTCGATAAGGGAGGTTTCCACCTCGCCCTTATTCTTTGTGCCGAACACCTTTTTGAACATATCTTTCAGGAGGGCTGTGATAGAGAGGCCTTTTACTCGCTGTGAGCCCCAATCTGCGGATATCTCGCTTGGGTGTCTGCCCCAGAGCTTTTCGGTATAGCCCTCAAAGAACATAGAATAGAGGACTTTTCCGAAACGGTTTATATAGAAGTTCTCAAGGTTTGTTTCAGGCTTTTTGAACACGCACGCCCAAAGGTAGCTGAAACCTGCTTTCATGGTGGTGACAAAGCCCATGTTCTTTATGGTTTCAGGCTTCATTGAGATAGGGTAGTCGAAGAAGTGCTTATTGTAATAAATTCTCGACACTCTGTCACGGACGAGCATTACTCTATCCTCAGTTTCAGGGTCGGGGCCGTTTTCGGCAAGTGGCTTTTCGTGGCCTAGCTTTTTATCGTCATAGGCAGGCTTGCCCTGCAAAGGCATAAGGTCTGCCCACCAATCCATGACCTGCTGATTTTTGGAGAAAAATCTGTGTCCGCCTATATCCATGCGGTTGCCGTTATATCTCACTGTCTGTGATATTCCGCCCATTGCCTGAGAGCCTTCGAGTATGGTCACGTCATAGTCACCGCCGTTTTTAAGAAGCTCTATTGCCGCAGTCAGGCCGGCTGGGCCTGCGCCTATAATAATTACCTTTTCCATGTGTTATCCTCTCCTGTTTAGACTTTATTTTTATCAAATATAATAAATTTTCTGCCTGCAAAGTTCCATATGAAAACTATCACTGTGGAAACGAGTTTTCCCACAAGATAATATTTATCCTGCGGGAGAAGTGTGCCGAATATGAGCTTTGAAGCAAGGATATCCTTGAAAAGCCATATTATTGCGGCGTTTATGCCAAGTCCCACAACGCCCACGGCGGCAAATGCCGCAAACTCTGCAAGGCGGTTTTTTATCTTTGAATTTTTGAATATCCAAAATGTGCTCAGAACATAATTCACCAAAAGTCCTGCCACGAAAGAAATAGTCGCGGCAATGACGGGGTCGAAGCGGCAAAGCTCCACAAGTGCGGTCATAATGCCGTAATCCACCACAAAGGCAAAGCCACCCACAAAGACGTATCTGAAAAACTGTATGAATGTATTATCGGTATCACCCGAAAAAAGTTGTTTTATCTTCATTTTTTTATGTTCCGTTCCTAATATGCTGACACATATAAATGCGTTCACAGGGGCAAAAAGTTGCACACAGGTGGTTACTGCGGCTCAACTTCTCCCTTTCGCACAAATATACGTTCTGCTTTTTGTACACATTGTTAGAAACACATAGTTCACAAAGCATCAATTAATATTATACAACTTTTATGTCGTTTCGTCAAGCAAAATTATGCAAAAAATAAAAAACGGACGGTTTTATCCGTCCTCTAAGCCTGTCGAAAAACACTCAAATAACGGGCGAACGCTGTTCGCCCCTACATACAAACAGCGTATTTTCGCCATTTGTAGGGGACGGCGCCCTCGACGTCCCACTTGTTTCAGACTTTTTCAACAAGCTAAAAGGACGGTTTTATCCGTCCTCTAAGTTTTTTCAGACCCATTACAGATCATATTCTGTTATGAGGTTTAAGTCTTTTATCCTCATACATATATTTATCTGCGATGTGCATTACATCGTCAAACCAGAAATTTTCTACCGGAGCAATGGCTGCGCCCACGCTTACTGAGAGGACATAGGATTTTCCGCTTCGTCTGTTCAGCTCTGCCATTTTATCCTTTATCTCTTCCTTGACCTGATCGGCAAGGTCTGTATCAACTATAGCAAAAAGGGCAAGCTCATCTCCGCCAAATCTGCCGCAGACCTTATTCTCAATGCTCACGCTGTCGATAGCGTTTGCGGCGGCTCTTATTGCATAGTCGCCTGCTTCGTGGCCGAAATTATCGTTTATATATTTCAGTCCGTCAACGTCCACTGAAACCACCAATGCAAGCTGGTCGTTTCTTCGTGGGAGAGTTTCAAGGGCGTTATAAAAGCCCGTACGGTTATAAAGCCCTGTTAGCATATCGTGACGGTACATTTCTTCGATATGCTTTGTCATATACTTCTGATAGGTGACGCTTCGGAAGCTGCCCAAGGCGGTATTTAGGGAATTTACATAGAGTGGTATTTTAAAATACTCGTTGAGCATGACAGGAAAATAGAAGCAGGCATAGCCAAGTGGTATGCCGATATAGGCAAGTGCGGAGAATATGAGGGGGACTTTATAGTCCATTATATTCTCTATATCGGGAATGATGTTGGTGCGGTCAAAAGGCTGTGGGATATCTCTATCTTCCACGGCACGGCTCCGCAAAAGTATCATTTTATCGCTAAAAAGCGGTTCTCTATTGCTTACACGAGGGTCTTTACGTTCGTCAAAGAAATCACCATTCACCACAACAGCCACATCGCCAAAATTATACTCCTTCAGCAGTGTGGCAAGAGTCTTAGGAGTTTCGCAATTCATGATATTTACCGCAAGCTCATAGAGGACACGCTCCTCGTCCTGATAGCGATTCATTCTGTCCCGGAGTATTCTGATATACTCCCCTGTATTTATCTGCTCGACTGATGGTTTACATCCGCAGGAATTTTCAACGGACAGATCATAGTCTACTGTATATATCTTTTCGGGCTTTTCACCAGCCAAAGCTTTACTTATAACATCAATGATGGTTTTAGCGGTATCATCATAGCTACAGCCGCTTGTTGTAAGCATAGGAGTGCAAAAATTAGCTTCTTCTGAGCCGTCAAAGCCTGTTACGATAATATCCTCCGGGATCTTATAGCCCCTTCTTTGAAACTCAGCCCCTGCGGCTATAGCCATCATATCGTTTGCACAGATGATCGCTCTTGGGACTTTATTTTTTCTATCATATCGTCCACTGCTTTCAAAGCAGGAACAGACCAATAGTCACCGTAATAAAAGACATCATTTCTGAATGGGATATCATACTCCTCGAGTAGCTTTCTGAAAACTGCTATACGCTCTTCTGAATTTTCTTCGTCTTTTCTGCCTGCGATAAAGCCTATATCTCTTACACCATGCTGTTCTATCACATGGCGAACCACTTGCTCAAAGCCTTTTGCATAGCCGAATTTGATGCTTATGCAATCGTCATGCTCTACGCCGACTGATATGACAGGCTTACCATATTTGGCGGCGTCCATTCTGATTTTTGTCATTACATTCTCAGCATACACACCCTCTTCAAAGGTCACGACGGCATCTGTTATATTATAATCAATAAGGTCAAACACAGACTGCTCGCCTTTTTCAGACAGAGTCTTCCAATAAAGGTCTGAGCAGGTGTGATATACAAACAGTCTGTAATCGTTTTCAACAGCAAAATTATTAAGAGCCCGTATGATTCTATAATTACGCTCATCATAGACTTTACACATACAGACAGCAATTATTTTGATGTTACCGATCATACAGCACAGCTCCTTTCCTATAAATTCAAACACAGTGTTATTATAACATGATTTAATGAATAAATCAAGAGAAAATCGGACAATTTTTAAGAAATTAAGACATAGTTTCGCACACTTGATTAAATAATTAAAGAAAAGGAGCAGGCTGTTAATCCAGTCTGCTCACATCGTTCCATGACCTTACACGCTGATAAGACATTTTATGCTGTTGGAGATACTCGTCGGTATTTTCGGGAGGGCTGGCGATATCCTGTGGGTTATCGCTTGTAAAGATATCCTCATAATCGTTAGTTATGACCTTATCGCCCTTTTGGTTATCCAGCAATTTTTGCAGGTTTTCGGTCATTTTATCACGGGTAAGCCCCTCGAAGTCTATACGCTCTTTTCTGCCGTCGAAGGGAAAGTTGGGGAGTTTACGCATGAAATTAAGGTCAGACACAGTTTTTGCGGTGATGACAGCGGCTACTACAAGGTAGGCGAGCATAACGAAAGTATCGCCTGACACGCTGTCAAAAAGGGCGAATTTCAGACCCATATATAATATCATCACGACAGGGGAAGCGACTATCAATTTAGTTGTATCCGCCATGAGCAAAGCACCGCAGGCGGCAAACGCCACATAGTTAAAAAAGGCATTTGAGCTTGCATCAAAAAATGCGAACATCGCACTTTCCGACGCAAAAAAATTCGCCCATCCCATCATTCCGTATATTATAGCCGCAGGAATAAGCAACGCAAAGGTAAAAGCTGCAAATCGCCGCTGCCTTTTTATAAGCCTGCGGAAATGCCTGCGAAGAGTTTCGTCAGGCAGTGTTTTATAGTCGGCTCTCAGATCAAACATTTCCATGTTATGTCACCTCCTGAATTTATTATAGCATGGGGGTAGGGGATTGTCAAATGGTTTCTAGGGGTGTTAGCACAAACCATGTAGGGGAGCGGCGCAATTTCTGCTTTGCAGAAATACGACGTCCCGATATTTCTTGCCCGTTAAATTATTGGAGGATTTCACAATAATGTCACCCCCTGAATAATTCAACATCAAAGATACAAAAAATACAGCAGTATTCCTCCGAGTGGGACGCCGAGTGCGTCGTCCCCTACGATCCTGAATTTACAGCAAACTCCAAGCACAGGCGAACAATGTTCGCCCCTACATCTCATTCGGGCAAGTTCCTGCCGCCGCAAAATCGCTCCGCTCTTTGCGGATTTTACTCTGTACTGGAGGATAGTAAAGCGGTGCAGAGTTCACCACTCCGACTCAACCTTTATATAAAAATAAAATTAGAAATTCTTCTTTCACCACTCTGCACCGCTTGGTAGGCTTGCGCCTATTGAGGCTCTGCCTCAAACTCCGACAGGGCTTTGCCCTGT
>OKTU01000231.1_pt1 | contig 39163 bp, 31 predicted proteins | sample 1606311 | NCBI WGS metagenome assembly OKTU01 (sample SAMEA3879557, study PRJEB24766) | human gut metagenome | biome: human-associated habitat; feature: feces | place: USA | collected 1985/1987
TGTTGAAGACTATTTTGTCTATTTCCGGTAAACCGGGATTGTATAAACTCATTTCACAAGGTAGAAATATGTTGATCGTAGAGTCTCTCACGGACAAGAAACGCTTCCCCGCTTATGGTAACGAGAAAATAATCTCTTTGGGTGATATTGCCATGTATACGGATACGGACGACGTACCTTTGAGAGATGTGTTGACTGCTATAAAAAAGAAAGAAAACGGTGCTGCTGTAGTAATGGATTTAAAGAAAGCTACTGCTGATGAGCTTCGTTCTTATCTGGGTGAAGTTCTGCCGGATTTTGATCGAGACCGTGTATATCTGGCTGATATAAAGAAACTTATATCCTGGTATAATCTCTTGGTCGCTTGTGGAATGACTGATTTTGAAGATACTGTGGAAGCTGAAACTACAGAAGAAGAGAAGACGGAAGAATAAATTAAAAATAAACTATTCTTTTAACGGAAAAGGCGGATTATTGGGGAGCATTCCCGGATAATCCGCTTTTTTTTATGTAGTATCTTTAATTTTGATTACTTTTTTTATACCTTTGTTGCCATCCTGAAATGCAGAGCGGGCGGTGGCCCCTCTCACAAAGATTGAAGGATGATTATGGATAAAAGCGTTTAATATTATCTTGTACTTGAAATCTGGACAATTTCATGCTATTCAAGGATGATAGACAACAAACGCTCATGCTCTGTTGTATATGCATATTCAAATGTATAGTACGGGGCGTGGGCTGTTGTATATTATTTGAATAGTGGCAGTCCAGAGCCCCAGGTACAGTAATAACAGCAGTTCCCACGCTTTTTTATATGAATTTACTGCCTTTAAGGGGGACATGAGGCTGGCATTAATAAGATGGAAGAGCATAAGAGCGTAACAGTACAGGTGGATAAAGCCGCTGGTAAGATATATGTGGATGGAGTGTTGCCGAACGCTACGCTGTGTTTATATCATATCCGGGGGAAGGTGATTGAGGTAAAACAGGCGAGGGAAGAGAGGGCTTCGTTTGATTTGCCATGTGCAGGAGAGTATGTGTTGGTTGTGACGCATGCATTATCCGTACCGGTTGTTAAGCAGCTCGTTATAGAATAAGAAAAAGGCTATCTTGCTTTTGGCGGCAAGACAGCCTTTTTTATTCGTAGATATTTTAGTTTCTGAACTCCAGTCCTTCACTACCGACATCTACTATAATTGGTTTGCTCCGGTCTACTTCCTGAGCGAGTAGTTTCTTCGACAAGTCGTTCAGTAAATAATGTTGGATGGCTCGTTTCACAGGGCGGGCGCCAAATTCCGGATCATATCCGACCTTCGTTAAGAACTCTATAGCTCCATCCGTCAACACCAGTTCCACGCCATTCTGTGCCAGCATCTTTTGTACTCCTTTTATCTGGAGTACTACAATCTGCTTGATTTCGCTTTCATTCAAGGGCAGGAACATGATTGTCTCATCAATACGGTTTAGGAATTCCGGGCGAATTGTCTTTTTCAACATATTCATCACTTCCTTCTTCGTTTCTTCAATCACTTGTTCTTTGTTAGTACCGTTCAACTTCTCCATTTGACTTTGAATGTAAGCACTTCCCATGTTGGACGTCATGATGATGATGGTATTTTTGAAGTTTACCACACGTCCCTTATTGTCTGTCAATCGTCCGTCATCCAATACTTGCAGCAAGATGTTGAATACATCCGGATGCGCCTTTTCTATTTCGTCGAATAGTACGACTGAGTATGGTTTGCGGCGAATAGCTTCAGTCAATTGTCCGCCTTCATCATAGCCTACATATCCCGGAGGCGCTCCAACCAAGCGTGACACACTATGCTTTTCCTGATATTCACTCATGTCGATACGTGTCATCATGCTTTCATCATCAAAGAGGAATTCAGCGAGTGCCTTGGCGAGTTCCGTTTTACCCACACCGGTGGTACCGAGGAAGATAAACGAACCGATCGGACGTTTCGGATCTTGCAGACCTGCACGACTACGGCGTACGGCATCGGCAACAGCTTCAATGGCTTCATCTTGTCCGATGACACGCTGGTGAAGTTCATCTTCCAGATGCAACAGTTTATCCTTTTCGCTTTGCAGCATCTTGCTGACGGGGATGCCTGTCCAACGGGATACTACATCTGCAATATCTTCGGCATCTACTTCTTCCTTAATCATGGCTTTGTCGCCCTGCATGGCATGAAGCTCTTTTTGAGTCTCTTCAATTTCCTGATTCAAAGCCTGCAACTTACCATAACGGATTTCGGCAACTTTACCGTAATCTCCCTCACGTTCAGCTTTGTCAGCTTCGAATTTAAGGTTTTCTATTTCAACCTTATTCTGCTGGATTCTGTTGACTAATGTCTTTTCACTTTGCCATTTGGCTTTGTACGATTTTTCCTGTTCTTTCAGTTCGGCAAGTTCCTTACCGATTTGTTCCAACTTCGGTTTATCGTTTTCGCGTTTGATGGCTTCGCGCTCAATCTCCAGTTGTTTGATCTTACGTGAAATTTCATCTAGTTCCTCCGGTACGGAGTCTACTTCCATACGTAACTTGGCAGCGGCTTCATCCATCAGGTCGATGGCCTTATCCGGCAAGAAACGATCTGTAATATAGCGGTTGCTCAGCTCTACGGCAGCTATGATGGCGTCATCTTTGATCCGTACATGATGATGATTCTCGTAACGCTCCTTCAATCCACGCAGGATAGAGATGGTACTCAATGTATCTGGTTCGTTCACGTATACAATCTGGAAACGGCGCTCCAATGCCTTGTCTTTTTCGAAGTATTTCTGATACTCGTCAAGAGTTGTTGCACCGATGCTTCTTAACTCACCACGCGCTAATGCAGGTTTCAGAATATTGGCAGCATCCATGGCACCTTCACCCTTTCCGGCACCAACCAGCGTGTGAATTTCATCAATGAAGAGAATGATATCTCCTTCTGATTTCTTCACCTCATTGATAACGGCTTTCAGACGTTCTTCAAATTCGCCTTTATACTTTGCTCCGGCAACCAGCGCACCCATATCCAATGAGTAAACTTGCTTGTTCTTCAGATTCTCCGGCACGTCACCACGCAGGATACGATGGGCAAGTCCTTCTACAATGGCAGTCTTACCGGTACCCGGTTCACCTATTAATATAGGATTGTTTTTGGTACGGCGACTCAGGATTTGCAATACACGACGGATTTCTTCATCACGGCCGATAACCGGGTCGAGCTTTCCGCTTCGGGCAGCTTCATTCAGGTTGATGGCATACTTTTCCAGTGACTGATAAGTATCTTCACTGGATTGTGAAGTAACTTTTTCTCCTTTGCGCAGTTCTGTGATGGCTCCTCGGAGCTCGTGCTCCGTCATTCCCGCATCTTTCAGGATGGTGGCAACTGTGCTTTTTACAGTCAGCAATGCCAACAGCAAATGTTCCAGTGAAACAAATTCGTCACCCATCTCTTTGGAATACTGGGTAGCCTTCTGGAACACTTCGTTCGTTTCACGACTCAGGTAAGGCTCTCCACCCGAAACTTTGGGTAATGAATCAGTTTGTTTGTCAAGGACGAGTGCGATCTGCTGTCCGTTCATGCCCAGTTTCTGGAAAATGAAGTTAGTGACGTTTTCGCCCACCTTCATCACTCCCTGCATAACATGAACCGGCTCGATAGCCTGCTGTCCACGGCTCTTGGCCAGGTTCAGCGCTTCTTGCACCGCCTCTTGCGATTTAATGGTAAAGTTGTTAAAGTTCATATCTTATATCTCCTTTCTATTTTTCATTTTCAATAACACTTGAATGGGCGCAAAAGATTTGCCAATAGCCTGTACCTGACAATTTTACAGTTAAAAAATAAAAGATAATGCCAAAATGTCTTTATTGTACCATGCTATTGATATATCTGACGCATCAGGCGTATAGATTTCGCAATAGAATCCTTAGGAACAATAAGTAGAATGGGAAGGAGGTCGTATGAAAACCACGCTTTGCCTTATTGATTTCGTATCTTTGCTAGTAAGCATTCATCAATCTCCGTGTTGGTAAACCGTCCTCCCGGTAGTGCCACAACTATCTTCTGAGCGGGTACAGAGCCGTTCTACTATATTTCGCCCGACATCCTCATGCAACATTTTCATACCTTTCTCTTGCACTTCGTTCTTTTGCAGACTCTTGCAATAATCTCCCTTTTCAAGATACTTACTTTTGTTTTCCTCATTTTCTCATTAAAATTTATAGCTCGTTCCTATCATTACGCCTATCGTTCCCCGTATGGGCTCCTGCAAGTCCGCCCGGTAGCTTTTGTCCTTGAAGAGGTTGATTCTCGGTTCCACCCATACGCCCATGTGCTCGGACAGCCGCATTTGTCCTTGAAATCCGAAACGTCCGTTCAGCACGATGGGGGTGTTGGCTTCCGCACCGGGAAAGTAACTCCCGATACCTCCAATGAACAATAAGTCGAACACCCGGCTCTTGCGGTCGGAGAATAACGTGGTCAGGTTGCAGAGATAATCCGCACACAGGTTCACATTGAAATCCCGGTTTGCTCCGCCGTCGTCATTGTCCAGAAAAGCCGTGCTGCTACCTGCCGAAATCCGTATGCCGTTTATCTGCGACTTCCCGAACCATTTTCCCAGAGCAAATTCCGTATTCACCAGCACGTTCCCCGTATTTCCGGTTCCTGCCGCAATCGAAGCAAAGCCGTTGTGTAGAATTCGCGACTGGCTGAATCCCGAAGGTTTGTAGGTGATACCCAGCATCATGGAAGCAGTCACGTCATAGCGTCTCCATGAAAAGTGGTTATCCACCCGGTCGGGATACAATCCCAGTTGCGGCTCGATGAAAAGGTTGAATGCCGGTGACACGTTGAATTTCCCTTGCAGGCCGCCGTGCAGCCCGTAGGAATGTATCGTCTCCATGCCTGTTTTCATAGTCGCCTGATAGCTGATACCTCCGATGGCTATCACCTCGAACACACGCCTCGGATTATACCGTGCCGCAAATGCGCTGATATTAATCAGATAGTCCACACTTCCCCCGATCAGGTTGGTGGCCGTATTTCCTCTCCACATGCTGTAATCCACTCCGGCACGGAAACCGATGACGGGTGTCATCCAGTTTCCCACGTACAGTGAAGTCTTAGGCCCGTGAGTCGCAAAACCGCTGCCCATGTCAAACAGCCGCGTCATGCCGGCTCCTGCGGAGAAGAACAGGTGTTCCGTTCCCTTCTTCGATAGGAACTTGTCCGCTCCCCGGCGCTTGGGTATCATATATTCGGATGCCTTGATGTTTTCTTTCCGTTGAATCGTGTCTTTTTTCTGTTCCTGCGCCATCATGCCCACAGGCAGGCACATCAAAAGCAGAACGGCTATCCGGCCGATACTTGTCTTATTCGGTTTTGCTTCCATCGTTTTCCTTTTTCTTTTCGTTATTTTCTTCCTTGGCGTTCCCCATCTTCCGTTTCCTTTCCGCCCGGCTGATTGCGGGCGCTTCGGTGGCAACCGTGTCAGTCACGGCAACCGGAGTGAAGACACCGGTAGAGTCTGTAATCGCTTTCAACTCCATGCGTTTGCTATCTGTCCCGGTTACCGGACTGTCCGGCAGTTCTTTCCCTTTTCCCGGCTTCTCCTTTTTCGTCTTTTCTTTCTTTACCTTCTTCGCCTTCTTCGGTTTCTTCACTTTCTCTTTCTTCGGCTTATCGTCTATTTGGGTAGAAGTGATTCCTATCGACAGGGAAGAATCCGTCACCTCTTCTACCGGAGCAGCCTCGTTACTTTCCACGGACTCCGGCTCCGGTTCGGGCCCTTTGTTATTTTTCTCCTTTGCCAGTTTAGCCTGTTCCGCCTTCTCCTTTTCTTCATCCTCCAGTTGTTGCAGCATGTCTGTCACGTCACCGTCTATCCGCGCTACATCCTTCAGTTTTGGATCTGCCGCAAACGCCTTCTTCAGATTGGCAAAGGCATCCGTAATCTTATCCAGCCTGTTGGCCGCTACCGCACGCAGATAGTAAGTCAGTGCTTCGTCCGGCAGCTCATCCGTCTTGTCAAAAGCCTCTTCATTCCGTTTCAGCGCAAGCAGCAGCACCACCTCGTTCGTACCCCCGCGGGAGGCGAAGTGGTCGTATGCCGCCTGGAAGTTTCCGTTGTACGCTCCGGCAAGTGCCTTCACATCCGCCGTCACCGGGCTGTCCATTAGCATCGAAGCTACCGAGTCCGCACGTACATAGTCCTTTTCGCCCAGTAGAGCGATAATCTGGTTGCAAAGCAGTTCCTGGGGCGCTTTGTCAGTGATGAACGGTTCCAGCAGAGCCACGTCCGGTTCCTTCCGCTCAATCAGTATCACCGCCAGCTCGTTGGCCATCAGCATGAACTTCGGATAAACCTCCAGCGCCTGCCGGCAGAGTTTCTCCCGCTGCTCGTCGGTCTTGGCATTGACGTACATCCGCCAGAACTCATACTGCACAAGGTCTTTGTAATTCTTCTCATACATCTGCCGTATTTCCTCATCGTTCAGCAATCTCATCACCGAGTAGCTGAAACTGTATTCCACCCGTCGGAGCCTGCTCAGATAATTGCTGAAAATCACGCTTCGGTAATTCGGCAAGCGCAGTATCTGCCGGTACTGGGCTTCCATATTGTTCGGATAATGCTCTATGGCTTCCCGCACGCCATCGGCGGAAACCGAGTCCTTCTCCATCAGCGCGGCAACGCTTTCCCAGGTATCCACCCGTGCGTCCATGCTGATGCTGTCCCTCATGGCCATCACCGTTCCCGGGTTCAGGAATTTCAGGATCGTCTCTTTAGCCGTAGCCACACGTTTCCATGCCAGTTTCAGGTTACTCTGGTAAGGGCCTTCCGGTGAGGAAATAGCCGTAACGCTGAATGCCATGAACTCGGCGTTCGGGTCATTGTCCACATGAGAGAGCCTGTCCCGCATTATATCCAGTTCCCTGGCATTGTTCGGGTCCGAATCGTCTATCTTGGCAGTATTGATAAGGAATGTCAGGTTCACCTGTCCCTTGTCCCCGCGCAATTGCTTTTTCGGGCGGGGAACATATTTCTCGTCCGTTATCTTCTTTGCCCCGATGTTGAAATCGAAGAACCGCATCGGGTTGATCGTCCCTTTGGCAATCACCACCGTGTCCTGATAAGTCGTTTTCCGGTAATTCACCAGATACATGAAGATGTCGCAACGGCACTCGTCATCCGGGTCGTCCAGATACAACGAGTCTACATAGGCTATCACCTCGTTGCCGTCCACCCGTTTGCTCTTCTCGTAGTACGGGTGCAGCGGGTCCTGCGAGAGGTCGAACTCCATCATGCGTTCCAGCGTGATGGCATATTCCTTTCCCGTCACCACTGCCGGGCGGAACAGCTTTTGCGTGTTCCGCGTCATGTTTACCAGCATCGGCTGAACGATCACCCGGCTGTTGGGCTTGAACATCTCCTTGGGAATCTTCACTTTCGGGTGGATAATATACTGGTTGCCTATAATCTCTATGTCGGTAGGTTCCGGCGCCAGCTTGTTCGTGATCCTTTTGGCCACCACCACCACTTCGTCCAGTTGTTGCGTGTCGAAGGACATCACCACATTGATATGCTGCTTCCCTTTGAGCTTCACCACTTTCGGCGCATACGTCAACCCCGAAAGGTGAAGACTGGTGGTAGGGTCCGCCTTAATCTTGAAATTACCGTCATAGTCCGTAATTCCGTATACCTCTCCGTTCTCCGTCTTGTCCCTTATCACGATGGACATGGCGGGCTGCCCGTCATCATCCATCACCGTTCCGGTAATCTCCATCTTGGGATTCTGGCAGAATGAGGGCAGAGTGGCGAATAGACATACCACAACCCATAGTATTTTCCGTATCAGTTTCATCGTAGTTATTTTAATTGATTATTTGAGTATATATACAAAGGAGACCCCCAGTTTGACGGGAGCTATAGACCAGCCCGACTGGTTGGGCTCGCCGTGGGCGGTGCCGGGCACATAGCGTACCGTGCGGTGGCGGATGGCTCCCAGGCCGGCAGCCAGTTCTATGTTCCATCTTCTTGAAAGAATCCATTGGTAACCGTATGTCGCTCCGAAAGCATAAGCATCGCCGAACGCGGCACGCTTTCCCATGCCCAGGTCGAAAGTGGAGAAAAAGGCGGTGGCGCCGATATAATGGCCCGCCATCAGTGTCCCGAACCAATATTTGAGTTCGGGCTGTAAGTGCAGGTGCTTGAAATACCACGTATCTCTCAGGCGAACGGGACTTGCTCCGGCGGTACACTCCAGGGTGAACCTTTCGCCCAACGCAAATTCCAGTCCCAGGTTCGGTGAAGCGACGCCCCATTGCACGAGGTTGGTTCTCACAGCCACACGTTGTGCCTGTGAATGATAAGGATTGAATAAAAGTAACAGTAAAAAGAGTGTCCCGGAAACGAGAAACCTGTCTTTGCCCTCCCGGAAGCGGAAAGCGTGTCGTTTGGAAAATATCTGCATCATGATAGTCCGCTTTAAAACAAAAGCGTCTGCCATTTGCTCCTATCGGCTGCAAATATAGATAAACTTTTTATAACCCCACCTTTATTTCCTGAGAAATCAAGAACCATTCTTCACCTCCGCCACCAGTTTTCCCAGATGCGCCTTCAGGTTATCGCTCTTTTTGAGTCCCAGTTTCTTGCGGATACGCGAGCGGTTCGCCCTGACGCTGGATTCATTGATGTATAGTATATGGCTGATTTCCGTGACCGTTTTGTCTTCCAGTATCAGGCAGCATAGATGAACTTCGTTCGCTGTCAGGCACAATTCCTTTTTCTCATTCACCTCTCCTAATAACTCTTCGCTGACCAGTAACCGTTTAGCCCTTATCACCAATTGGTTGCTGATGGCTTCCTGCATCATTTTAAACAACTGTTCCGTCTGTTCACGCGGCCCCCGGGGTGCCTGTACCACTTCTATCATCAGATTCCATTGTTGTTCATTCATCCCCATGAAACGGTAAAGCGCCTGCCTTTCTTTCATAAGACGCTCTCTTTGCCTGAAGGCATCCCATAAATACATACGTATGTGCGCTACAAACACCGGTGGGGATATGTATGCCAGGCACAGGCTGGGAAAGTTCTCCAATAGCGAAACCGGCGAAGTGACGGCCAGGGCCGAAGCCAGCGAGGACAATGGAAGGGTATAGAGAAGATGCACATATTTCTTTTCAAGTGTCAGCGCGGCGAGTATGCAAGCCAGAAATCCGATAAACAGGTCGTGGTACAGGGTAAAGTCGCGTTTCTGCTCCTCTATGGTGAAATGGTAGAATATAGAAATGGAAACATTCAGCTGGACGGTGAACAATAACAGGGCAAGCATGCCGTACGTAGTGAGTTTCCCTTGTTGATATGAATACGCCGAAGCGGCAAAGATCAGTAGAGATACCATGTTCACCGCTGCCGGAAAGTAGGATTCAAGAAACATATAGCTCGCCATGTCGTAAATCAACCCTATGAAGAAGAAACCCATCGTGCAGATATTGACATAAATCCGTGCCTTCTCTTCCGGAGATTTTGCTTCCTGCAATTTTGAAAATAAATGCTTGTAACCGTTGGGAAAGTTTTTTCTATAGCACTCGATAATGTTGAATAAATTCATTATTAATAAAATTTTCTGATTTAAAATAAAATAGTAAAAATAGATAATCAGAATATGTGCTTTATAATGTTTCGGTTAGTTTAATATATAGTATAAAAATAGGGTTAATTAATTTATTACTATTTATGTAAATTATGTTAGCGTGGATTGCTTTTGCAAATTCCCGGTCTTTATACGTAATGTAACTATAATTAAAGTAATGCGAAAAACCGCTGTTTGGTAATCGCCCTGTTTCTTTGCAAATCCGGATATTTATCTCTATTTTTACAGCGTGATAGCAATGCGTTGTTTTCACGCTGTTTTTTTGGTTACTGAGCGTAAGTGTAATTATCCCGCTTTGAAATCTCGACAATTTCAATACAAGGGTTAATAAACTCTGGACGCCGGTGTCTTTGTTGTATATATCAACCATATATACTCCATGGGCGCGGGGAAAGTGTTTGTTATCTTGTATGGGCAGTCGAGAGCCTCAAAGCGGTAACATTTCACTTGTTCCTGCGCTCTCATTATATACCAGGGTCTTCTTTTGGAACAGGGAAAACCGGTTGATAAATATGATGTAATGGAGACATTTTTTAGGTACGCGCTCCGTGCGGATGCCGGGAGTGGCAATGAATGCGACATGCAGCCTTTTGCAGCCTATGTTGATTTTCAGTCGTTTAAAGTATGCAGCCTTTTGCAGCCTACGTCAAAAGGGGAAAAATGCAGCCTTTTGCAGCCGTATTTTTTTGCCGGTAAAATTCGTGGCATGGAAACGTATGGATAATTTTGCCGAATAAAAATCAAAATTAACAAAAGGCAGGTGATGTACCAAAGTGGGGTAAGACAAAGGAATGCCGATTGTTGTTATACTTTTGAGAAAAAAAGAATATTAACTTTTAAACAAAAGAAGAAGATGACAACAATCAAAGCAAGGCTTAACTGTTCGCGGTTAGGCAGTGACGGCATGTACCCGCTTGTCATTCGGGTCATCCATGAACGGGTGAAACGCGAGGTTTATACACCTTACCGCCTGCGCCCTGAAGAATTTGAGATTTGTTCGGAAACGGCTATGTCCAAAAAACGTGGTAAAGAGAGGATTTCTTATATCCGGGAGGTCAATGAATATCTGAATTATATAAAGGAGGAGCTGGGAAGTATCCGGGATTCGCTTGAAAGCCGTGGCGAATATACTACGCCGGACCTTGTCCAAGCGTTCAAAAACCGGAATGACATGGGCTGCTTCTTTACTTATGCAGCATACAGAATTAACGAGTTAATTTCTTTAGGAAAGGACGGCACGGCGGCTAATTATCGCAGTGCTGTAAATGCTTTTGAACATTATCAGGGAAGTCGCGACTTGTCTACGGACGACATAACCTCAAAGATGATCGAGTCATTTATAGATAGCCGGGCCCGTCAGGGCAACAGCCCCAATACGGCCGCCTTCTATGTCAAACAGTTGCGTGCCATTTATAACAAGGCCTATGATGAGGGGTATGTCCGCTCCGCGCACAACCCGTTCCGCCGGATTAAGCTAAAAGGCAGCAAGACACCCAAGCGTGCCATCACCAAAAAGGAAATCAACCGGATAGCCGGAGCTGACCTCAAAGGCAGGCACAGGCACCTGGAACTTTCGCGCGACCTGTTCATGTTCAGCCTTTATACGCGTGGTATGGCTTTCGTGGATATGTGTTATCTGCAAAAGGAGAATATACACGGCAATATGCTTGTCTACCGGCGGCGCAAGACGGGGCAGTGGTTGCAGATCAGGATTGAAGCCCCCTTGAAAGAGCTGCTGCGTAAATATAATGATGCAAACTCCCGATACCTGTTGCCTATGCTGCGCGATGACGATAGCTATAAAGGCTACCGGTATATCCAGCGCCGCCTGAACAAGCGCATCCGGGAGATTGGTGACCTGCTTGAATTCAATTTCCCGCTTACTTTCTATGTAGCCCGGCATACATGGGCTACGCTGGCGCATGAAAGCGGCATTGCCATGTCGGTTATCAGCGAAGGTATGGGGCATGGCTCCGAGAAAACCACACGGATTTACTTAGCCGGGCTAAGCCACCAGATTATCGACAAGGCAAACAGGGCGGTAATAAACAGTTGGAAATTGTAGCCGTAGAAGCATATTCAGTAAAGATATATACTGATTTGAACTCAATAATAATTTATCCTCTTTCTTATTATAAAAGGGTACTTAAAAGTCTTTTCCCTATCATTTTTTATTCTTCTATTATTAAGGCTAACTTCCTGATATAAGGAAATGATTCTGCAAAGATATGTAGCATAAGCCATAAATCCAAATAAATCAGAAAAAATATTGTAATATATATATTTTTTAATTGCATTTGAATGTTTTTTTTCTATCTATTTTATGGATTTTTAAGCATGACTTCCCCGTACCGGCAATTTCCATTTCCAATTCCGGCATTTCCTTTTCCACAGGTTTTTCACAATTTCCACAAGTGTACAGATAATCTTCCGTACTTCCGGATTCTGCTTTCAGCCTGATATGTTTCTGCACTCCCTTACTTTACAGCAAGAGGAAGTTTGTCTCAGCCATCATCGGCAGGTAGCGTCCAATGTTTTAAAGAGTTGATATCCAATACTTTTCTCATTCCAGTCTTTATTTATAAGTTTACTATCTTTCCTGTTTACTATCATTTGAATCCCGGTTAAAAACAATGTTTCTGCATTTGTTTCTGCAATTAGTCGGATTAACATTCTGTTTATGAGACGCTTGCGAATTCACTTTTAATAATTGTTTCAACCGGAACCGAATGCAGAAACATTTTTATCCATTCTCTCTTTTTAAACGACTAATAATCAACTTCTTGCCTTGTGCTTTTACAAAGTACCCTTTTATAATAAGAAAGAGTACATTCATGCTGGTTGGAACAAATAGACAGTGTATGCAAAGGGGATTGTTTGAATTTACACCTTTTTGCTGCTCGGACAAACAAATATAGAAATGAAAAAGAAGCTACTTATACGCCTTGTTGCGTTGCTTGCCATATTAATTTATGCTACGAAGGTTGATGCGCAGCAGTGGGCAGTGAGTACGAACGGCTTGTACTGGCTGACCGGTACACCTAATGTGGGATTTGAATTCGGCTTCCACAAGAACCTGAGTGTCGCCATCAACGGCAATTACAATCCATTTACTTTCAAGGACAACCGTAAGATGAAGCACTGGCTCGTACAGCCGGAGTTCCGTTACTGGCTGAGCGAGACCTTCAAAGGCCATTACTTCGGCGTCCACGGAATGGCGGGGACCTATAATTTCGGTAACCTCCCTTTCGGTTCCATGAAAGACTACCGCTACGAAGGCAACCTCTACGGCGGCGGCTTCTCCTACGGTTACCAGTGGATTGTGAGCAACCGTTTGAATATCGGTGCCGAAATCGGTCTGGGGTATCTCAGTCTGGACTATAACAAATATTACTGTGTCACCTGCGGCGAACGTATCGACCATTACCGGAGCAGTTATTTCGGGCCGACAAAAATAGCCGTGAGCATCATCTATCTGCTTAAATAAATGAGGTAAAATATAAAAAGTAGCACAATGAAACGTCTGTACTTTACATTATTACTATATATGTTCTTAGAGCCGGTGTGGATGTCTTTGCAAGCCAAAGACAATCCTACCCAGCTTATCCGCCTGTTGCTTTACCGCTTCGAGCGCCGGGACTCCTGTATGGTACTGGACATGAATATCGACCTGGGCGAGGTCCGCCTTGCGCCAGACTGCACCGTCTACCTTTACCCGTGGCTGCGTCTTGGTTCCGACTCCCTGATGCTGGCGCCCGTCATGCTCAACGGTCCGCAGAGCGACCTGATGTACCGCCGCCGCAAGGCACTGGGCAGAGTGGACAACCGGATTGAAAAACTCCTTCCTTATGTCGTTTTGCGCGAAGGCGATCACCCGTTACCCCGCGTCAACTATACAACAGCCGCCATCCCTTACCAACCGTGGATGGACGACGCCGAAATCATCCTGCACAACGAAAGCTTCAACGCCGATGCCCGTCTGGTTCCTTTCCGTGTGGAGTCCGCGAAAATCCCTCCGGTAACCATCGTGAAAGTGGACACTATATTTATACACGACACCCTGCGGATTGAAAAACAGGTAAACCGTCCGGTGTATGTGCAAACCCCGCCGGTGGTCGTAGAAAAAAAGAAAGAGATCGTGACTGAACATGCCGGCTACCGTGCCGACATCTATTTTCCGGTGGGCGGCATGAAGATACTGCCCGAACACGAATTGAACCGGGAAGCATGGCACGCCTTTGTCAGCGAGCTAGACTCCCTGCGCTCGGGCGGCGGCAATACCGTGATGGGCATCACCGTCACCGGTTATTCCTCGCCCGAAGGCGGCTATGAATCCAACGACCGCATTGCCAAACGCCGTGCGCAAGCCTTGAAGAGTTTCCTCGAAACGAAATACAACTCCACGCTGGTGGAGATACGCACCGAATGGATAGCCGAAGACTGGGACCGTTTGGCGGGACTTGTCCGCGCTTCCGACATGGAAGACAAAGACAAGGTGCTCGACATCATCGACAACGTGGACATATTCCAGGGACGCGAGAACAAGCTCAAAGCACTCTCGGGCGGCAAGCCCTGGGCACATATGCTCAAAGAGTTCTTTCCGAAACTGCGCTGCGCCTCGTGCCGCATCGGGTATTTGAAAAGGACGGAGAAATGAAAAATGAAAAAAAAGCAATAAAGGACAATATATGAAAATTAGAATCATCTCAATATTTCTGATTATTCCCCTGCTGTTATCATCCTGCTGGAAAGAAGAGGCGGACCATGTCCCGGTGCCCCCTAACCGCACCATCCTCTTCTATATGGCGGGTGATAACAGTCTGGGCGATGAAACGCAGGAAAAGATTGACGCCCTGGCGGAAGCCTGGAACGTCGGCGGCAACAGCCACCTGCTCGTCTATCAGGACCGGGGTGAAGAATATATGCCGCGCCTGCTGGAGGTAAAAACCGGCACGGACGGAAAAGGTACAGTAGAAGTGCTGGAGGAATATAAAGACGAAAATTCCGCATCCTTCAAGGTGTTCACCCGCGTGCTCAATGACATGGTTCGTTATTGCCCCGGTTCGGACTACGGGCTGGTTGTCTTTTCACACAGCAGCGGATGGTTGCCGACCGGCACCTTCGCCCAGCCCCGTTCGGTGGTGACCGACCGCGATACGGAGTTTGACCTGATAGATTTTGCCCGGGCAATCCCTAACGGACAGTTCCGCTTCATCGTTTTCGAATCCTGCCTGATGGCGGGTGCCGAAGTGGCTTACGAACTCAAAGACAAGACCGGATATATCCTTGCCTCCAGTGCCGAAATCCTTTCACCGGGCTTCACGCCCCTGTATGGCGGGATGTTTGAGAAATTCTATAAAGCCACACCCGACCTCGCCGGGTTTGCCCGTGAGTATTACGAGTACTGTAACCGGCTCTCCGGTGACAACCGTTCGGCTACGGTGAGCGTCATCAACACCGCCGGGCTTGCCCCGCTGAAATCCCTTCTGGCACGTGCCGAAAGCCATGTGGAGCATTGGGAATGGGTGGAACGCGACGGCATCCAGCATTTCGACCGCCGGGCGAAGGACTACCTCTTCTACGACCTGGAAGGATATGTCAAGGCGATAGGCACACCGGACGAGATCAACGAACTGGCAGGTATACTGGAAGGAAGTGTCTTGTACAAAGCCGCCACGGAAGCGTTTATGCCCGGCGCCAAGTATGGTTATGCCATCGGTCAGCATTGCGGGATGACGATATATATCCCCGTGGCGAAGTTCAGGGAGCTGAATACGCAACGCAAACGCCTGCTGCTGTTCTCTGAAAGCCAGTAACACTTTTAGAGAATAAGGCGGAGAATAAGGACATATTATAAATATAGTTTTTAATTAATTCGAGAAAGATAAATATTTGTCTAACAACAAAAAATGTAAACAAGAAACAGACAGAAAGGAAAAGACTAAAACAACAAAGCAACATTTGCTATTTCCATGAAAGCATTTACCTGCTGTGCTTTCAATGGAATAAAAAACAGAAAATCAAACGATGGCAGGACAATAATTTAGTATATAATTAAATTTATTAAGAATGAAAACAAGACATTTATTTACGGTTGCATTAGCAGCATTCGCATTCGCAGCTTGCAGCCAGGATGACGACATCACTTCGAATCCCGAACCGAAACCGGGCGAAAAAGGCGCACTGGTAGAATCCATCAGTATTAACTTCGGCGAAGGCATCCAAAAGCCGGGCACCCGTACGTATGGACCGGACCAGAAAGGTTTAGGGACGGAAGGCATGATTTACGAAGCCTTCATCTTTGCCAAAGAGGCCAATCCGTTGCACGACCGTGCGTTAGACGGTGACTGGACCGTAATCCGTATCACAAGAAGTGACGCCGGCCTGGTACAGGAAGTCGGCGGAATCAACCCCGAGGCAGTAGCCAAAGCCGATTTGAAAAACGCTGTAAACGAAGGTTCCGACAAAGACAAGGAATGGCTGGTTAAAAATGTGGCCAAATTTAATGGCGTGCGTCAAGGAGATTACGTATACGTCATAGCCAACGACCCCAACCTGACACTTGCCCAGGCTGCCGCCATGGCACATCAGGGAGATAAGTCCGAAGGGGAGATCAAGGAGTATACATTAAACATCAGCAAGGACTACCTGAACAAGCTGACCTATTATCCGGAAACGGGAAAGGATGCTAAAGAGAAAGAGCCTAACGGACGTTTTGTGATGGCAGGCCGTGAATTGATTCCGGTTTCTCCGACGATCCCTTCCAATGGAAACATCGACCTTACTATCGGTCTGGACCGTGAGTTGTCTAAAGTAAACTTTACGGCACTTGTTTCTACCGACCCGGCTGACTTGGCTTATAACAAAATCGAATTCCAGAAAGGCGACGGTATCGTAGTAGCCCGTATCGCCCGTAAAACAAGCATGTTTACAGAGCAGACCGGCGACTGGTATGTTCCTGCCACCACCTGCGTAGAAGACTGGCCTATCAACGACCACTCATTTAATGCAGATGGAGTGTACTCTTCTTTCTGTGACGCGACTTTTGACGGTTCCAAAGTGTTCGACGGCGAGGCTGTTGCTCCTATCACTAACTGGATAACAGGTACTACTATCCCTGCCGGATTCAACACCACCAATCCTGCCACCAACATCTCCGAATACCGTTATAGCTGGAAAGTGAATGATGCACCGGGCGCTAAGAATAAACCTATCTACATTGACGCCGCTTCCAACGGAAAGCTGGTATCTCCGATGTTCTATGTTACTCCCAACTACAGCAACAATACCAATTCTGTAACCGTAATCTGTACACAGGCTACTTACGTTGACAGAGGCGTGTTTGCAAACAGCAACATGATTGATGAGTATGTAGATGCAGCCTTGGATGAAACTGCAGATGACATTGTAGTGTTTACTTTGACAGAAGCGCAAGCAGAAAACCCGGCTGCAACAGATCCTATTTTGGCAGAGAACCCGCTTAAGTATAAAAGCGCCTCTGCTAGTACAAGCGATCTTGATGATATCGCCGCTAAAATGAAAGTTGCCATAAAGAATTGGGGAATCAGAATGTTTACTGTAGCAGATGATTATGATGCAGCAGTTGCCGCATTATCCACTGCTGATAAAGCAATATGGGAAGCAACTACATCACCCACTTTCGGAGAATATCAGTCTATGATGGACCGTTTCTATGTAGCTGTTCTGTTGCAGCAGAGAGTCGCTAACAAGGGTGCTGAAGTAGCAGGAAGCAAAGTAAGTGAAGCTACCAAAGCTGACTTTGGAAATGGTATTCCAACTGGCAAAAAAGGATTCTACACCAATGCGGACACCGACTCTTTACTCTTGGGTTATGGCGTCATTGACGGAGAGAAAGTCATTCCTGCATTCTATTACAGTCCTGATATGTCACTTGGGGATGCGCAGCATATGACATGTGAAGCTTTCTACGGTACTTCCCTTACTGGTGGAAAGACCGGTGCTCAGGTTCGTGCCGCTTACTTCGCTGATATTGCCGCTTACGAATACTTCAAAGGCCAGAAACTGTACTACCGTGCCGATGTTGCCAACTACGTAGCCGGTGTTTCCAACAAGATAACCGAACGTAACATGTACTATGTATCTACCGGTACTATCCAGTCACTCGGTGCCAAGAGCATCCATGACGCCATCTATTCAGACCAGAACACGATGAGTGTCAATGTATATGTTAAGAACTGGAAGTTCTCTCAGAACGACATTCCTATGTAATCCGGTCATGAATGTTTGTAAAACTGAAAAACTGAGCTTCGCATAATTAGGCGCAAGCTTCTACCCCGGGAAGGGGTGCGGTCCGCCCGTTTTCCCTTCCCGGTTTTAAAAACAATCACGAGATACGAAATGAAAAAATTATTCCCGATACTACTGCTCGCTATGCTGCTGATGCTCTCCTCCTGCATCAGGGACGAACTTGACGCCTGTGCCGGACGGCTGCATATATACTTCAGTTATATATACGGTCAGACCAACCAATTCTATAAAACAGCCAAGACTGACGTCCACCTGAACTACTACTACAAGGAAAGCGGCGAAAAATATCGGGAAACACAGATAGATAGAGCCTCTATCGACATCGACCGCCCTTATATCCGCGAGAAACGACCGGAAGACAAGGACTCCGTCACCCTGGTAGCCTGGACACACGACGACTGTGTGGAATATGTGGACGACGCCGTTACACCTATGGGTACCGGCTATGTCCGTTTAAAAGAAATTACCCCGGGAAGCGGTATCTGCACCCCGGTGGACGACCTGCTCTACGGGCAGGCATCCTTTCATGCAGGCACGCACATCGAGCGCAGGGACGTCACCATCCCCTTTGTACGCGCCGTGTGCCGTGTGCGCATCACCATGATTCCCCAGACCGTACAGGACGGCGATGCGGATATAGACGTCAGCGGGCATACCACCTACGCCCCCGTAGTGGTACCCCATGCCGACGACTACACCTTCCACCTGATGGGGACACTCAACAAGATAGATTACAACAACATAACTTCGGGAGAAGCGATCACACTGAACCCGAAGGCCTATTACGACGAGAAAGACGGCAATGTGAAAACCGCCTGGTTCGGCGCTTTCTCTTCGCTGGAGGAATATCTGAAAGTGAACGTGTATATCAAGGATGCTCCCGTAGCTACGTTCGACTGCGCGCCCATCCGGCTCACTTCCACGCCGGGCGACTATATCGACCTTGTGATAGACGGGCATTACATACGCCCGCAGATGTCCATCAAGGTGAACGGCTGGAGGCTGGCGACAGTGGAAAGCAGTATGTAAACTAATAATAGTGAAAGATGAAACACGTAAAAGCATACATATTGACAGCATTGCTTGCCGGAGTTTTTTACTCCTGCCTGGACGAGACGTTGGAATACACCCGGTACCCCTCCGGCATCCCTGAAACCGAATCCGGCGACCGGGACATGCGCCTGAAGGTGAGCGTTCCGAAGACCTACAGCGCCGGAACCGCCGGAAGCATAGACCGTGAAGAGCGCATCGACACGCTGGACGTGCTGGTGTTTGCACCCGCCACCGGAAATCCCGGCAAGAAATACCTGCGCAGCGCTGTCACCGGTTCCGTGGTGAAGGATGAGGAAGGCAACGTGGTGAAAAACGTATTCGAGGTAGTCATGCCCCTCGGCAAGGATATGGATGTGCACGTGTTTGCCAACGCCCACAGCGACCTGGTGCGCAACGGCGCCTTTGGCGCCGGCGGAAAGGAAATGCAGGCGGTGCTGGGAAGCATCACTACCGCCCGCAAATACGATATTCAGAAAGCCGATGTGATGCTGCCCATGCACGGCTCCGTGACGGGCGTCACCATCGACAAGGACAGTAAGGACGTGCTGCCCGTGAGCGTACTCCGTTCCGTGTCGAAGGTCAGTGTGATGATAAACGGAAGCGTCTCCGCCAGTAGTGACGAACTCACGGGCGGCGAGTTGGACGAGTTCAAGCTCTATGAGATGTACGTGTTCTTCCCTGCCGACAGTGCCCGTGTGGCAACTGCCGACACCACACAGTTCTATACCGTGCGCCCCGACTCGGGCAACGTAAAGACCGCCACGCTGCCCGCGAAGCTGCGTGCCGGCAACCGCCCGGACTCCATATCCATCAAGAGCCCGACCGTAGTGAAGCAGATAGAAAGCATCTACCTCTACGAAAACATCCCCTGGTCGAAAGACGGATTCGACTATGCCACCTCCCGTGTGGTGCTGGGCGGTGTGTTCTATGACAAAACTACCGGCAACCCGGACAAGAACGCCGACGGCAGCCCTCGGATCAGCTACTACCGCATCAACTTCCAGGACAACAAAGACGTGCAGTACCCCTTGTTGCGCAACCACCACTATGCGCTCAACATCATCTCCGTAGCCGCCCCCGGCTACGACACCCCCCGACAGGCAGCCGAGGGCAAGCCCATCAACATACAGGTGACGGTGTTCGACTGGATGAACGAGCTGCACGAGATCGTGAATGACGGACAGCACTATTTCAATACTTCGAGCAAGAATATTACCCTGCCCCGCGATGCCAACTCCATTCGGAGTATCGAGGTGGAGTCCGATGTGGATGCATCGGAATGGAAGATGTACTTCAAGGACACCGACAACGGGGTGACCACCCCGCAAACGTGGTTCAAGGATAAAAGCGGCAACGACAGCATAGACGCCACCGCAGGCGCCACCCTGCAAAACAGCCGCTACAAAGTGACTAAGGCTGCCGACAAGATAACAGTGGAAGTACTGAAGAAATACAGCGACCTGCCCCCGGCGCCCTCTACGGAAAGCCGGGACAACGTGCTGGTGCTCATGGTGAAGAACCTGCGTATCTATATCCATATCACCCAGGCGGACAAATCCCCGGACGACTGGGGCAACGGCGGCAGCGAAGGGCAACAGCCCGGTAAGGACGACCAGGAGATGAACGGCGGTGACGTGCAGGACAAGGACTGGGAGACGGACACCGGCGGCGGAATAGAGGGGGGCGGCAAGCTGGATTGAATGTGGCGTGCCGGAGGAAAGATGGAAGAACTAAAGAACAAAAAAGGATGAAAACGATGACAGATATGAAACATTGGTTCGCGATAGCGTTATGGAGTTCCCTGCTGCTGGGGTGTTCAAGCGATGAGGGAGTCATTCCCCGCGAAGAGAGGGCTGCCTTGAGCATAGAGTCGGCAGGCATCAGTGCGCAGGCACTTACCCGCGCCGATGCCGGATATACCACACTGGCATCCCTTGGTGACGCGGTGGGGCTGTACCTGCGCGACGACGCGGGGAAGTATGCGGTGAAGAACAATGTGAAATACAGCTTTGTGGCGGCGGGGCAGCCGTGGCAGACAGCCACCCCCATCTGGCTGGGAGGCGAAACCGCCAAGGTATGCGCCTACTACCCTTGCCATGACGCTGACCCCCTCTATGAGGACGCTGCCGCCCTTCCGCTGAACACCCAACTGTACAGCCATCAGGAAGACGTGTCCTACGGCATCGAGCAGGAAGTGGACGGCACTTCCGCACACTCCACCCTGCAACTGAAGCTGGACCGTGCCTACTCGCGCCTGGCGCTCAACTTCAAACGCGATGCCGCATCTCCCTATCCGGGCACCTGCCGCCTCACCAAAGTGGAACTCATCAACAGCGGCATCATCACGCAAGCCTCCCTGGACATCCGTACGGGAGCGCGGACAGCCGTCAGCACCCCGGGGGCATTCGTCTACGACCGGCCGGGATCGGGGCTGGATATCACCGTGCCGCCCTATACCTCCGCAAGTGACATCATCAAAAGTGACGATGACGAAGCCATCACCGTGAACCGCAACCGTTCCATCCTGATGATTCCCTGTACGCTGAACAGCACCACAATCAACGGCATCAATTACGGCCTTACCGTCCGCCTCACCATAGACGGCAAGCCCATGACCGTGGACATTCCTTACGCCGACCTGCCCGCATTCAAAGTGGGGACACTCTATACGATGACTGTCTCCATCCGGGGCACGGAACTTACCGTGGGCGGTATCAGCATCCAGAACTGGACACAACAGCCGGTAGGTGGCGATGGCAGCGAGTATGTACCTTTATAGATAGAAAGATGAAAACAAAGAACAATGATACAATCAAGGTGATTGCGGCACTGCTCGCACTGCCCGCCGTTCTGGCAACGTCCTGCATCGGTGAAAGCATCGGGCCCGTATCCGGATTCCCTCCGGCAGGCAGTTTCAGCCTTTCCTATACCATCCCCGACAGCCGGACGGCGGAAAACCCGTCCATCCGGAATGGCACCGCCATTTCCGACACACGCGCGGTCGATTACGTGACTGCCGTTGGCAACGAAAGCCGTGTAGCAGACATCCAACTGCTTTTTTTCGCGAATGACGACCACGGCAATGGCACCTATATCACCACACTGACGGCAACGCCGGTGCAGCCCACCACGGGTACATCGGAAAAAACAGACGTGACCTACACCGCCGCAAGCGGCATTGACGAAGCGACAGACTACCGCGTACTGGCAGTCGCCAATCTGGGTAAGTACCTCACCACCGATGAAACAACCACCCTGCTGGCATCCTGCGCGGGCAAGACGGAAAACCGGGTGAAGATGAACCTGCTGCCCGCCATCACCGCCGCCAAGGCTGGCGGGGGCATCCTCAACGGCGGCGATGCGCTCTATCTGCTCATGAGCGGTGAAACGGTGAAAGCCGCTGGCAAGGACATGCAGGTGGAACTCCTCCGCGCCTCGGTGAGGATAGACGTTGCAGTGGCGGAGGATAAAGCCGCGGTAATAACCCTCGACAAGGCACTCCTGATGAATGTGGCATCGGAAGTCCCTCTGTTTCGTGACCCGCGCGAAACCTATGTCCCCGGCAGGGTAAGCACGAAGGAAGCCGTCGTGGCGGACAACCGCTCCACCGGGCAACTGCATTGCACCGAAAGCTATCTGGATATAAGCGACAATGACAGCCGTAAGGAGATTTTCGGGGCAACCTGCCTCATTCTCAGTGCGAAAAGCACGGCCATAGATTATAAGGGTGCTACGGACAAAACATGGTATCGTATCAATCCGGCAATTGGGGACGACCGCATCCAGTACCTCAAGCGTAATAACGCCTATACAGTCATCATCAAAGATATTACCGCAGCAGGCTATCCCACGCCCGAAGAAGCATATTACAGCGACGCCATGCTGATAACCGGCGTCACCATCCCCTCGGATTGGAACACAAGTGTGGAACTGCCCCCACAGGTGGACGTAAACTAAAAAAGAAAGAGATATGAATAACAGGCTCACAATAATCAGTATATGCACGGTGGTTTTGTTGCTCGGTTTAAGTTCCGGATGTTCGCGTCAGGAGCAGGAAGGCTGGACGGACGGGACAGGCGACAACCGTCCCGTGGCGTTGCGTATTGGTGGGGTGAGTGCCGGAGCGGTGGTCACCCGCTCTCAAAGCACCCTGCTGAATAGTCCGGGAGACAAGATAAGCCTGTTCCTGCAAGGCTCCGCCGGTTATGCGCCTATACGCAACAGGGAGTTTACCTACAGCACTCCTTTCTGGACATCTCCTGAAGGGTTGGTGATGCTCACCGACCGGCCCGCCTCATTGGCGGCAAGTTATCCTTACCGGGAAGGGCAAACTGCTACCCAAGACCTGCGCACGCAGGAATACGCCCCGCAGGACGACTTCCTCTACTGCCGCTTCGCTGCCAACAAGCGCGACGCCTCGGTGGTGCTGAACATGCACCGCGCCTACGCCCGCCTCTGCTTCCGGCTCAGCCCGCAGACGGGCGACAACGCCTACACCGGGGAGGGAATCATTGATGAATTCCGCTTCACCGCCGGTGGCATCGTGCTTCGGGCACAACTGGACCTCTTCACCGGAGTGCTGACGGGCGAAGCACCGCAGGCGGACTATACCTTTGTCTCCGTCAAAAACCGGGGCAAACGGTTCACGGTGGCCGATCCCCTGGAAGTAGCCTTCCTCGCCGTACCTGCCGTATTGGCGGGAGACATCACCGTAGAGGCTGTGATAGACGGCAAACACGTGGGCACAAGCGTTTCCGCCACACGCCTTTGCGGAGTGACGGGACGGATGGTGCCGGGCACGAGCTACGACATCAACATCGTGATGAACCCTTCGGGGATGACATCCGGCGAAGTAAGCGCACAGCAGTGGACGGAGTTTCCCGTCCGGGGAACAGGCGATTACGAAATGGAATGAGAGAAAAGACAGAAAAGACAGAAGATAAGAAATAAGAAACAAGAAAAACGAAACGATATGGAAAGAAAACGATTGAACCGCACACACCTGCTCCGCAACGGATGGACAGCTCTCCTCTGCGCGGCCTGCCTGCTGGCGGGCGGCTGCACTGCCGACAGTGAAACCGGCAGCGAAGCCGGAACGAAACGGGACGAACCGGGCACCCCTGTGGCGCTCAGCATCTCATCACTGAACGTGTCGCAACCCCATACGCGGGCGGCATCCGCCGGATATACGGAGATAACCGATCCCGGAGCGCAGATGGGGCTTTTCCGGAAAAAAGAAGGTACCTGGTACACGGCTACGGTGGAAAACCTGCCCTATGAGTACCGTATCATAGACGGGGTGCCCCGCTGGGCGGCACCGCCGTCCGCCACCGCGGCGGGCACCTTGTGGCTCAACCATTACGAGGCACAGATAGCCGCCTGCTATCCCTACAACAGCGACTTGGCGGTTGCCAACACCGGAACGGGCGACGGCATCGTGAAACTCACCGCTGCCGAACGCGACGCGGACGCCCCGCAGGACCTCTGGTACGGGCATACCTCCGCCAACAACCGCAATCCCCATATCGGCTCCCTGCAACTCCGCCAGGCTTACTGCCGGATGCAGGTGACTGTGGTGTACGACAAGAACTTCTCGTACACCGCCGGTGACACCTACCTCTACGACCTCACCATCAGCGGAGGACGGGCGGCAGGGGACACACAGAATACGGGAATCTACAGCACCGGGACTCTCGACACGTTTAGTGACGGAATGGACGGATACGCCTATGTCACGAAAGATTACACCGCCATCAGCAAAGCGGCTTCCGGCGAGGCATACCCGCTCGGCGAAACGGCAGACGCCACCCGGGCGAAGTTCGACCTGATGCTGCTGCCCAACACCCTTACCGGCGCGGTGAACTTCAGCGTGGTGGTGGGAGGGACTGCCAAAGGCACCGATACCCGGGAAATGAACGTGGACATACCCGCCGCCGACTTCGGGGGTACACTGGAGCCGGGCAAGATATACGCCGTGAAGCTCACCATTAAGGGAATGGACATCACTAAAGTGATGACAGCCACCACCGACTGGAACCCCACCGTCACCAAAGGTTCGGGCACCACGGCAGACGGGCAGCAGCATTTTGACCTGTCAGTGGAATAAAACCGGAAAACCGAAAGAATCAAAAGCAGTAGAAATAAAATGAGAATGATAAATATGAACAAGACCTGTTGCTACAAGACTTGCCGCCCACTGGCGGCAGGAATGATGAGCGCCTTGGCGCTGCTCCTTGCCGGATGTGCCGACACGCGGGAACCGATAGAAGTGACCGGCATTCCCGTACCCATAGAGATACAGGAGGCAAGTATCACTGCGGAAGTAGAAACACGGGCTTCCGACGTGAAGAACCTGGAACAAGGTTCCATCGGGCTGTACCGCACAACGGACAATGACTATGCAGCCATCGACAATATCCCTTACAGCTATACCGATGGCAAATGGGCATCGGCAGATCCCACGGACAAGGCAAAGACTGTTTTTGTAGATCACCGGGATGCCACTCTTTACGGTTACTACCCTTACAGCACTACGCCCGATGCCACCGGGACAGTGTTCAACCTCGCGCTGAAACGCTTCACCGAGGCGGATGCCCTGTTCTATACCGGTGACATAACGGGTATCACCAACCGCAACACGGCACTGAAGATGCAACTCAAACCCGCTTACTCGCGGCTCACCTTCCATCTGAAAAACTACAACCTGCCGGACTGCGTGATAAGCAGCATGGCCGTTACACCCACTTCCGGCACATTCGCCACCGACGGCACGATAGATATCCATGCCGCCGGCCCGACGGTAACCAAAGGCAGCGGCACCATTGCCAAATATGACTTTCCTTTCGTGACTGCCGGAGACAATGCCGACAGCATCACCGTGAAAGGCATCGCCACCGGACAGTGGGACGAGACTATGGATATGCTCTGGATTCCGCAAAGCCTTTCCGGCTTCAAGGTAACCATCCACCTGCATTTCAGTGGGGAAGACATCGACACCACCCCTTCAGTGGACAACACGGTGTCGGTCACCATCCCTTCATCTTCGCTCTCCGCATTGCAGCAGGGGACGCAACACATCATCCCGTTGCTGGTGAAAGGAACCACGATAAGCGGAAGCGTCACCAAGCCGACCCTCACCGTAGTAGACGAATACGACCCTTTTGAAGAGGATAAGCTGACCTCCTACACCTTGCCCCCTGTGGACGTGGACGGGGTATATGTGGCTACGGGAAATGTGTTCAGTTATTATTATGGTTTGTTAGATCAAACCTGGTACACGTTCAGCGGCAAATCCGGCGGCGTGTTCGGTGGTAGCCGCGTCACCACCTTTACACAGGCACAGGTAAACAGCGCCGACCCCTGCCAGGAAGTGGGCCCCAACTGGCATACCCCCAGCGCCGAACAGCTAAAAACGATTATGAATGCCAAAGTGGGCAGCCGCACCTCCCTTTCCGACAGGGGAACCAGTAACTACGGCTGGTATGTGGGCGTGGCAAACAGCACTACCGGAGTATTCTTTGCGGAGAATTACAAGTATCTCTCCCGTGACGGCGGTTATCTGAATGTGACCAGTACCGGAATGACCTACGTGGAATCTGCGGGTACTTCGTCCTACACCGTCCGTTGCGTGAGCGACACCAAGTATTGAACACTTGATTAATAAACAACAAAAAAGCATATAAAAACGATGAGCAGTATATCCCTGTTTCCTTTCGTGTCCGGGCGCTTGCTGACAGGCAGCCTGTGCGTACTCTCCCTGCTGTTCTCCCTTTCGGGATGCAACGGCGATGAGCTTTTAACTCCCGATGTCCCCGCCGTTCCGGGCGGTAGCGGTCATGAGCTTGCCGAAGGCGAGTTGTGCAACGTTTCCCTTTCTGTCACGGGGATTCCCAGTATCGAAGAGGCTACCACCCGTTCCATTCCTGAGGGTAAGCATACCGTATTGATGGACTTCACCAACCACGAACTCAAAAGTACCGAAGGCAGGGAAGCCGGATGGATAAGTACCGAAGTACGTACCGAGTTCGGCGAGGAAGAGCGTGCCGCCACCCGTGCCATTCCGGCCGACAAGATGTTTAAGGACGGAAGCAAGTTCCGTATGCTGGTATTCAAAGGCCCTTACAGCAGCACTGTGAACATGGAAACGCCCGTAGCTAACATGATATGCCAGGTAAACGGCAACAGTGCCAAGTTCCTTTCACCCAGCACCAGCCTGGGGTTACTGAAAGGCCGGTACACGTTTATCTGCTTTCCCGCCGATGAGAAATTCAATACATGGAAAGTAGGTGAACCCCGGTCAAAAAGTAAAGTGACCGTTAGTAACGACGATGATTTCGTTTATTGTAAGGTAGAAAATAAAGATATGAATACCAGCAGTTTCAACTTGTCATTGAACTTTACCCGTAAGTGTTATAAACTTACCGTAAAGCTTCTTGTAGCCGAAGAACTCGGCTATATCGTAGGCGTGGATACGGTTCCCGTCACCGTGGGCAATCCCAGTGGTGTCGGTTACCCCATCGTGTCGAACGCTACTTGCGACTTGTATGACGGGACTATGAGCGGACATAAGAATGAGCTTATCGAAAGCCGCATCCCCGTATTGAACAAAGGTGTCATCCCTCAAAGTTTTGGCAGTGTGGACAATATGTTGATTGCTCCCGCTACCGGTTCTACATCCAAGCTACGGATCGGTTATCCTCAAATTACCGTCCTTAAACCCAAAGGTACCGATGGGAGTGTGAGTGACTCCATCTTTACTATCAAGGCCGGTTTCATTACTACTGAGGATGCGTTTACTTTTGGGGCGAATAAGAGTTATACGATAACGTTGTCAATCGGAGAGCAGGTAAAAGGTATCATGGTCGGAGGGGTACTTTGGGCGCCGGGTAACCTCGACTACAACGAAGCAACCAAGAAATACTTTTGGGCTCCCACGCCAAACAAGGCAAAGAACGCCCGCGAGGCTCGGGGCGCATGGTTCCGGTGGTTTGCACCGCTGTCACAAAGCTCAAGCGATCCATCAGGTGCATACCCTATCCAAACCTCTTGGACTGTAACCACTCCTAAATGGAGCGGTAATAGTAAGAACTTGGGTAATTATAACGGATACTACAAGGATATCCTCAATAACTCATCCCTAACGAGCGGTACTTTACCCCCCAGCTTGACTGCAACCAGCCTCGGCGATCCTTGTTGGGGTATGGGTAAAGGCTGGCGTATGCCAACATACAATGAGATCTACCTTCTGGGTTACGTGTCTCCAAACGCAACCCCCAGCGGTACGTTTACTACCGTTAGAAAACATCTTGAAAACTTCAGCAGTTACTCCGGCAGCTTTAGTGATAATATAACCACCGAGGCCGCCCGTTACGCCGGTATTTTTATAACCAGTAGCTCCAAGCCAAATGATAACCCCGCCGCCATCACCAACAAGAGCCAATATAACGGCTCACAACTCTTTCTGCCGGCTGCAGGGGTCTCCCACGGTATCAGTGTGACCTATACCGGTACCACCGGCTTCTATTGGAGTAGTACGCCGTCCAGTGGAAGCTCCTACGACTCGTGGCACGCCTACTTCGGCAGTGGCTACCTCTACCCGAGCTTTCACTCTCGCCAAGCCGGGTTAGCTGTCAGGTGTGTCTTAGAAGATGACTAGTGAGCGGAGACGAACGTGTTTGTTTTATTTATTTTTATTCTCCTCGGGCTTTAAGGCCCGAGGAAGCAATACGGCGAAGCCGTCGGATTTTTTTTAAAAATTGAGTTATTATGTCGAATTTACAAGAGATATTGGAAACAGAATCCGAAAACACCGATAAAATACACTTTTATCGGGAAGGAGTTTTTTATAAAGCCTACGAAAGGTCGGCTTATATCTTTGTTACACGCATCAAGCCATTCATGGTGAAAAGACTATTTGTAAAGTGCGTGAATCAGGAAGTGGTTTCTATCGGCTTTCCTACCAACAGTCTGCGTAGCTACTTTGCGGCAGACAAGATAACAGAAAAAGGCAATGAAGTAGAAGTTATTCTGGATGCAGCTATTATTCCGGCCGATTTTGAGAAGTGGCGGGAAGGCATCGCCATGACTCCGGCGAAAGAAACAGTAGTTAAAAATAAGGACACTCATATGACATCGGAGGCAGTAGAGTGTGAGAAATTAATTGTAACAAAAATAAAAACATTTCCGATAGAGGTAAAAACTCCTTTGGAGTGCATGATATTTTTGTCCGAACTAAAGAAAACCGGAAGCTGAGATAGACCGGATGAAGAAGAATGAAGTAAGCGGAAACTATTATCGAAAAAAATAAAAGAACGTCCCGCAATTAAATAACCAACGTGCAGAAGCGTCTGTCATTTGCCCCTATCAGGCATATTTCCGGAATAAACCCCGGGCGGGACGTTTTTTTTATTTTTATGTATGTAACTGAGTATTGAACTACTGAAATAAAAAAGGAGAAACACGCATGATTGAATTAGCAGACATGGTTACTTTGGCTTTTATCGCCTCGGGAGTAACGTACCAGGGTGTGAAATACTGGCGCAGCGACAAGCGGGTGAAGCTGAAACGGGAACGTCCCGTCAGTTTGGTACTTCGTGAGACGGAAGTTCCTGAAAACTATACCCGCGCCATCGTCGTTGTATTCGACCGTCGCGGCTGTCTTGTACGTAAGTTTCCGGAGAAGGAAATTATCCGCCGCAGGAAGTACTGCAAGATGAATTGTTCTTCCGCCGAAGGCCGGATGAACTTCTGCGTGCTGTTCACCTCATGCACCCTAAGTTTGAGCGGCATTCACTGCCGGGCGGACATCGACCGCCAGTTTGCCGGCATACCGGACTTGCTGATAGCCGAAACCGGGTTACAGGAAATATCCGGCGGCATCTCTCTGGAACTGACTCTCACATCCGGCGGCAGCACCGCCACCCAAGAGCACGAAGCAACCCCTACAGCCCTCTCCATGCTATTGCCCCCCGAACTGACTACCGACGCCATGGCAAAAGAATACACCGTAGACTTGCAGCATTGCAACGAACCGTGGAGCACCGGCAGCGTACACTACGCCGAAGGCGAGCCGGACAACTGGCTCGCCCTGCGGCAGGAAGAAGGCAAACTGGTATTGCAACTGCGCACCAACTTCTGCGGCACCGAGCGCGAAGCCACCGCCGAGATACATGCCGGGGAGAATACGCACCTGCTGAAAGTGAGGCAGCAAGTGATGGGCATCCATCCCACGCTCACCGTGAGCCGCCGCCTCTACGTCACCACCGGACAGAAGAACGAAGTGGTGTCCGTCAACGTCACCCCCGACAACGAGGAAGCCGACTGGCGCATCAAGAGCGCCAATGCCGGCGATGGCGGTTGCTGGTACACCGTCTATCCGCCCGTAGGCATCCACCAGAAAGGAACGAAAACGCTGAAAGTGCACCTCGAAGCCAAACCCGCCAACGTCCGCTCGCGCTCGCTGGCACTGACGCTGGAAACAGGCACGTACCCTTTCAGCCAGACCACGGAAATCACCCTCATGCAGGGTGTCTGCTTTGAATATTATATAGAATACCCGCTCGACGACCTCTGCGCCCGCCACAACGGCGTGATAGAAACTCCATTGGGCTACACCGGAGACGACGCGCTGAAAACCTACACCGTCTGCGTGGATAGCAACCAGCCGTGGCGCATCATCCGCGACGAGCAGGCGGACTGGGTGGAAGTGAGCGAACCGGAACTGCTGCTGGGGCTGTATGGCGGACGGTTCACCGTACACGTGCATTCCAATGCCGGAAACCGGGTGAAGAACGGTTTCCCCGCCGCCCGCCACACGGTGCTCTCGCTGGTCAATGACACGGGCATCGTAAAGGACATCCTGATTTATCAGGGCGGCTACGTCCGCCTCCGCGGGCAGTACTGGCTCGACCGCAACCTTGCCGCCGACGGGAAACCGGCGCAGGTAGCCATTCCCTTGGGATTGGAAGAGGGAAGCAGGCTGAACCACGGCGGTTACTTCCAGTTCGGATGTAAGGATGGCGGATGGTCGGAAACGTTCGTCCCCTGCAAAGGGGACTGGTATGAGGGTACTGCCGAGAATCCCGCCCGGCTCGATAGAATAGACCCGTCGCCCGCCGGCTGGCGCATTCCCTCGCGCATCGAGATGGAAGCTTTCCTCAACCGTCCCGCCGCTCCCATGGAGCTGCAACGGGAAGAAGACCGCACCAACATCTGTATCCTGAGCGATGACGGCGTGCCGGTCTATCTGCCCCTGTGCGGACACCGCAGCCACATCAACGGTTGCCGGATCATGATTCCCCACGGGCACCGCTACTGGACGGGGAGCAGCCAAAGCTCCGTCTATGGATATTCCCTCTGCGTGGAGCCAAGCCGTCAGATGTATATGATGCATGATATGAAGAAGTACGGGTTCCCGGTGAGGTGCGTGATGGATGAGAAGTGAAAGGAAAGGGTTATAATGAAATTAAAATATGAAGATTATGAAAAGTATGAGTATTTATCGAATTGTTTATTTTGCAAGTGTGTTTATTTTGCATTCTTGTGAAAATAATACAGATACTATCTTACAGGACGTGCCAGGTTATACCAATGAACTAACCATTGAAGAAGCGACTGCGTTAGCATTATCAGTTAAGGGTGCCACTGTCCCTTTTGAGGATGCCATTAAAGAAGCAAATTCAGTAATGAATTGTCTTGATAAAGCTGATCCCAAAACGCGTTTTGGGAAACAAAGAAATATTAAGAGCGTAGATTTTCTTATTAATCAGAAAGCGCAAACACGCAACCTAATAAATAGTACAGAACAAGATACGTTAATGTATCTCATTAATTATGATAATGAAGAAGGATTTGCTCTTCTTTCTGCTGATAAACGTACAGAAAGTTTGTTTGCAGTTTCAAATAAGGGTCATTTGAGTCTTAATGATACGATTGACAATCCTGGATTATATATATTTCTTTGTAATGCCGTTGGGCTTTATAACCAACAAATTAATGAAAGTGAATCACAATTACAAAGTGCTTTTGATAAGTTAAACACTAAAACTATCACTAAAGTATTGACACGTAGCGGCAGTGATGATATTCAGTATGGAGATTGGGTAGATGAAGTAAACGCTGGTCCCTTGCTTAAAACTAAATGGCGACAATATTATCCTTTTAATTATAATGCCCCTATTATTAATGGTAAAAAGGCAGTAGCCGGCTGTGTTGCTGTTGCAACAGGACAAATTATGTATTATTTTCGTCACCCTTCTTCCATTAATTGGGGATTGATTGATTTATTCAAGTCTAATCCGAGAAATTATGATGCTGAAGATTATATTGCTGCTTGGTTCCGTTCAATGGGAGATGATTTATCCATGAATTGGGGAGTAGAGTCAAGTGAAGCATCCAATAGCGCTGTCCCTGTTTATTTATCAAATATGGGATATAGCTCTGCTGGAACATTGAAGGAATATAACTTATCACGAATTAAAGATGCATTGTACGCTGCACGACCTATATATATAAGTGGATTTAGTATAGAGAATGTAACTTATAATACAAAAAGCTGGTTTTCAGGAGTGAAAAGAGCAAACATTTCTTATGAATCTGGTCACTCATGGGTTATTGACGGCTATATGTTTCGTTGGCGTGAGATTAAAACAAATGGTGTAATCACTCGTGAATATGAAAATTTAGTTCATTGTAATTGGGGATGGGGTGATAGCAAAACTGATGGATATTATAACAGCGAAGTATTTGATACACGCAATGGACCTGTCGTGCCAACACGCACTTACGGAGATAGATATTATTATCAGTTTAAATTAGAGATAATATCGGATATAAAACCATGAAAATAAAATATTTATTAATTCTGATATTCGTTCTTTTTACCTCATGTACTAGCAATAGTATTGAGTCCGAACTTCTTCCAGATTACGAAACAAGCTTATCACCAAACTTTATCCAAGAGTATTTTATACCGGACAGCGTGATAATTGATGAGTATCCGGAAGACGCCTCGCACTCCGCTGACAATGAAGTACTCGAAATCCTTTTTTGGGGTAAAAGTATAAATGAGCGCATCGACCCGAAACAATTTGAGGACTATGCACGACTTTATGGAGATACCATGTACGGATATTACGTCCAGCCTGGTTCAAATTTTGCTGTGGCGGAGGCCTTTCGGAAGATTTCCGTAGTGTCGGACACCGACTTCGATGCTGAGCATCTTGCCGGAACACCGCTTGATGATATAATCTGCCTGCGCAGTGAATCGGCTTATGAGTATATCCGGTCGGGTTACAAGCAGGAGGATAAGTATGTGAATTGCAGAAAAACATTGGACGAATTGAAACAGGATGATATGACATTAATGAGGTATACGGCTGTTTTTAAGAAAAATCCGTGGGATAAGCAATGTTACGCTTGGGGCGGTTACAACATTTCCGGTTTAGAGGAAGACAAGTATAACAATCTGACTCTGTCTTTCCGGAAATACCCTGAAAAGGCGGACATACATAAACTGACGTTCACTTTTACGAAAGCTGACGGAACAAAGATAAAGAATGAATGCCGTCTTGATTTTAAAGACAGGCAGTTGTTGGTGCACTAATTATAATGTGACAAACAATACTAAGAATATGAAGATAATTACAACGGAAGTTTTGATAAGCAGGCAAATGGAAGTGCCTGTTATCACCGGGGTTTACGACCCTTTGAGCAGAAGGTACGACGGAACCATCACCTCGCAGGCTCCCATTATCGTATCCGGCAGGCATCTCGATATGCTGGATTTGAACAATATCCGGCTGTGCCTTGCTGCGGCAGTGGATTATGACAACGTGATAGAAGTGCTTCATGTCTATAAGTATGCTCATAATCAGGTGATTGTCAGCCTGCCTGTCCTGATACCGGGAGAGTACTTCCCGGCAGTGAAGATTATCAAGAAAAAGTGCGAGGATGCTATTTATATCTTTCCGGTATCGTGGGTGGTAATGCCCGAGGGCCATGAAAGGGGAGAGTACTATCCTTGTTGCACTGAAATTGGAAAATGAAATAGAGAGTAATGAAATGATATGAAGAATAGAGTGAAAAATAGTTTGAGGAACAGGTTTGAGTATCTGGTAAACGAATATGGAGCCTATACAGCCGCTTTAATACTGTCGGGGTTCTTAACATTGATAACCTTCAGCCTGATTGCATTGCTGATGTTTGCCGCTTGCAGGCAGAACCGGGCGAATAATCCGTCCGGTGATGGGGGAAATGGAGTTCCAGCCATCAAAGACACCCTGCATATAGCGCACTATATCCGCCCGGAAATCCCCCAAATGATGACCGCCCCGGAGCAAAGGGCGGCTTACTACGTGAAGCATTACTGGGATGGCTATTCATTGGCCGACACAGCTTTCATCCACAGCGATGACACCGAGCAACTTTACGCCGACTTCCTGGACGCCCTGCAATATGTAGACGCAACGGAATATCGCTCTGCCCTGCAATCCATGATGTCGCGGATGGAAGCGGACAGCACGGCATACGCCCGCTTCTGCACGCTGGGCGAAAAGTATCTCTACGACCCCAACTCGCCCATGCGCAACGAAGACTATTATATCCTTGTTCTCGAACAGATGCTTGCATCCACACGTCTCACCGAACCGGACAAACTGCGCCCGGCAGACCGTCTGAAACAAGCCCTCAAAAACCGTCCGGGAATGAAAGCGCCCGATTTCTCTTACGTAACCCCTAAAGGCAGACAGGCAAGGATGAGCGGAATAACAGCCGACTACACCCTGCTTTTCTTCTACGACCCCGACTGCACCAACTGCCGTAAATACGAGCAAATCCTGTCGGAGATGCCCGCCTTTGTCGAAATGCAGGAGAAGGGCACTCTCCGCGTCCTCGCCATCTACCCCGACGAGGATGAAAACGAGTGGCTGTTGAAGTCCTCGCAGATGCCGCGTGGCTGGATAGTAGGCTGGAACAAGCAGGGAGACATCCGCAAGACGCTCTACGAAATCCGTGCCACCCCTACCATGTATCTTCTTGATCAACAAAAGAAAGTCATACTGAAAGATGCCTCTTTAGAACAGACCATCCAATATCTTTCGGCAGTTTATCCGGGGCCAACTGAGTAAAGTTAATTAATAGCTGTTAGCAATTATGATAAGCAAGCAAAGTGTACCATCGAACAGATTAAAGAATTTTTGTCTGAACCTGTTGATAAGAATATTCTCCTATACTATTGGAGCAGTTTTGATTTTGATAATAATCATCAGCTTCATTCCATCCTTGTTTATATGTCTTCTGATAGGAGATTATAGTTTTGACAAACAGATTGATAAAGAGTACAGGCTATCCGTAAATCACTTTCATGAATAAAGAGCAGTTAATAGCTATACTGACATTGCCATAGCCGGACCGGAGAGTCATCAAGTTTAATCCGGCCCCTTATATCAATCGGGAGTACAGAGAAAACAAATCACTGCGTCTCATCGAACAGAAAGCTGAAGAATCCCCCAAAGGATAATCATCGGACAATCCTACATGAGTCAGTAAGTGCCCTATAAATGCAATATACCCCGAAAAAACTTCATTATAAGCCTTTTACATTAAATATAATTATCTATCTTTGTCCTCAGAATAAAATCAGTAATAACCCTATCCATGTAGGGCTGTATGTCGGATTTGGAGGAATCAATCAATTGCATCTACTGATAATCAATTACTTATCTTCAACATATTATTAAAATACGTACCACAGCTGCGGGCTCTACGTTTTCCATATGGGGGCTGTGTAGCCCGCAATTGAGGGCCGGACAGCCCTCAGCTGGAAAACGAGCTTTTGCTTATAGCATAATGACATTAACCTTAAGGCTTTAAGGGGAAAAGGAAGGATCATATCAAGTTTCTCCTCTGTAATTCGGCTTTCTATATAACGAGGTAATGGAGTATAACTCCTTAATTCCTAACGAAGTGATACTCCTTTAACACTTGCGATGAGTAATTCAGGCTAAAAAAGGAGGTATTTGCATCAATTCGGACAAAGTTTGCATAATGCATATTAAGGGATTGTGAATTAGTGAATTACAAACATAAAAACGTTCTTTTTTTCTGCTTTTCGGTGTAGGATGCAACTTTCCTACACCTTCCTACACTATTTCCTACACCACCTATCTATTTGATAACCAGATAAAAACAATAGCGGGTGTAGGATGTAGGAAATATTGATATAAACTCGACAATATAAACTCGACAATATGAGTTTCCCTTTCATTGATTATCTTTTTATGCAAGAGCAGTGACGAAATCTCAGAGAATCTTATTTGCTAAGCATTACTAAAATATACTAATGTGTAAATTTTGAGTAAAACTAGTGCAGGGCTGAAAGGAATATTGTATCTTTATCCCTCAAAAATAGAATAGAATAGATTATGGCAGAAAATGTAAAGCTTGCAGAGAATGTGATACTGGTGGACGTAGCATACTTTAATGACGTAGTTAAAGATCTGAAGAGATATTTTGAATTGCAGCTGGGACGTCCGTTGCAGAATATTTATGTAGAAGAGTGGGCTTCTTATCTGGCACTTGACGCCGGTGTTCGTGATAAGGATAATAACATAGAAGTACTTTTTGTACATGACAGCCAGAGCAATAAGTTGCTTCACTGCGATCCGTCTGATTTGAATAAAGATTTGAACGGGGTAGGCTATACAAATCAGTTAGGTGAGTTTACATTTACTTCTGTATCTTCTGAAGGATTGGTTCCACGGGCAAATCTCTATCTTGATCTGCTGAATATAGCACTTAACTCTGCCGATGTTAAACGGCTTATACTGGTTCCGTTTATTGATGATTACGGTACTAAATTAATGGAAGTTTTGGATGAGTATTTAAGAAATGCTGATACTGAAAACTCAAAAGGATTGTTCCTTTTCAATATGGATGAACCTATGCATCCCCTTGGTTGCAAATGGGATTTACTGGGTTACTCCATGATGCGTGCATTGGGCATCAAGGCCGAAGAACTGGAATAATATCTGTTACTTATCACTAATCGCTAACCTTTAATCACTAACTCCCGTGTCTGATTTTCGTTTAAAAGTATTTCAGTCTGTAGCGAAGAACCTGAGTTTCACGAAAGCTTCGCAAGAGTTGTTTGTCAGTCAGCCTGCCATAACAAAGCATATACAAGAGTTGGAAAGCACTTATCAGGTGCGTTTGTTTGACAGGCAAGGTAGCAAGATTAGTTTGACCGAAGCGGGAAAGTTACTTTTGGAACATTGTGGCCGTATTCTGGAAGATTATAAGCGATTGGAATATGAGATGCACTTGCTGCATAATGAATATACCGGAGAATTGCGTCTGGGTGCCAGTACTACCATTGCCCAATATGTTTTACCTCCATTGCTTGCCAGCTTCATCAAAAAGTTTCCGCAAGTAAATCTTTCATTGATGAACGGCAATTCACGTGAGATAGAAGCGGCTTTGCAGGAACACCGCATAGATCTTGGGTTAGTGGAAGGTGTTTTCCGTTTACCGAATCTGAAATATACTACTTTTTTGGAGGATGAACTGGTGGCTGTGACATGTACGGGAAGTAAACTACAGGTAGGTGAAGAAATTACTCCCGAAGAGTTGCTTCGTATTCCTTTAGTGCTTCGTGAAAGAGGATCGGGCACCTTGGATGTCTTTGAGAAAGCATTGCAAAAGCATAATATAAAGTTATCGTCTCTTCAGGTATTAATGTATCTGGGTAGTACGGAAAGCATCAAACTTTTCCTGGAACATACTGACTGCATGGGAATCGTTTCCATTCGCTCTATCACCCGTGAACTCTATGCCGGACAACTGCGTGTCGTTGAGATAAAAGATATGGTTATGCTTCGTGATTTTAGTTTTGCCCAACCTCAGGGACAGGAGAGCGGGCTTTCCCAGGTCTTTATGCAGTTTGCTGCACATCATAACCACAAGTTATAGCGTATAAACAGATACAATTGGTGTATATAGGTAAAGAAGCCTACCTTTGCACCCGGAAATCAGAAATAATATAAATATTGATATACAAGAAAAATTATGGCTTCAATTCAAACTGCGAGTGTAAACACTCTGGCGTATCTTCAACGGAAGAACAAAATTACTTATGTGTCTTTAGTGGTGCTTTTATCAATCTTCTTATTATTGGATTATATCCCCGGTTATTCTACTTGGGTGACACCTCCTGTCGCTTTGTTCCTGGGATTGATTTTTGCTTTGTCAAGCGGGCAGGCACATCCGAAGTTTAATAAGAAAGTGTCCAAATATCTTTTGCAGTATTCAGTGGTGGGATTGGGATTCGGTATGAATCTTCAGGCATCTTTAGCCTCGGGTAAAGAAGGAATGGAGTTCACTGTTATTTCAGTAGTGGGCACTATGCTTATCGGCTGGTTCATCGGTCGTAAATTCCTGAAGGTAGACCGTGATACTTCTTACCTCATTAGTTCCGGTACAGCTATCTGTGGTGGTAGTGCTATTGCGGCGGTAGGTCCTGTGTTGCGGGCAAAAGATACGGAAATGTCTGTTGCGCTGGGTACTATCTTTATTCTGAATGCTATTGCACTGTTTATCTTTCCGGTAATTGGCCATGCTTTAGATATGAGCCAGCAAGAATTCGGAACATGGGCGGCAATTGCTATACACGATACCAGTTCGGTAGTGGGGGCCGGTGCGGCTTATGGTGAAGAAGCTTTGCAAATTGCTACGACCATTAAATTGACACGTGCCTTGTGGATTATTCCTTTGGCTTTGATTACTTCTTTTGTATTCAAGAGTAAAGGACAGAAGATAAGTATCCCCTGGTTTATTTTCTTCTTTGTTCTGGCTATGGTATTCAATACGTATGTATTAAATTCATCGGAAACCGGTATTATGATAGGAGAGGGAATTAACAGTCTGGCCAGAAAGACACTGACTATCACTTTGTTCTTTATCGGTGCTTCCCTTTCACGTGATGTATTGAAGGCAGTGGGCATCAAACCACTTATTCAAGGTGTGTTGTTGTGGGTTACAATTAGTGTCAGTACTCTGGTATATATTTATTGGTTCTGATTAGAAAATTCATTTTATTCATTACTGTATGGAAATGAATCAAATGATGAGTAATACTATCTCAATTCTCCTCCTCCTGGGAGGAGGAGTACCCCA
>OKTU01000243.1_pt1 | contig 37696 bp, 17 predicted proteins | sample 1606311 | NCBI WGS metagenome assembly OKTU01 (sample SAMEA3879557, study PRJEB24766) | human gut metagenome | biome: human-associated habitat; feature: feces | place: USA | collected 1985/1987
GAACCCGGCTGCATTGCCGAAGTAAGCTTCCCCGAAGTAAAAAGTAAAACGGAAAACGGTACCACCAGCATATGTGTTGTACAGAAAAATGGACGTATAGATTATATCCTGTCATCAGATAACCCCACAGATATCTGCACCAGTGGAAAAATGAGTGCACAAGCCACCTATGCTTTATGGGGAAATAAAAAGGGCAATGACTGTACCTTCTTTTTAGGACATGGCACTTTGCTAAGTACCCCGAATGTAGTTATCAAGGCAGAAACTCCCGCAGAGGTATTACTGGAATTCAAGAAAGGGGCATGGTACTACACTGCATCCGCCGATTGCGCCATCAGTATCAAAAAGAAGACGTATAAGCTAAAAGCCAATACGGAGGAAAAGATTTTGAAGTAGAATTTTATTTAATGACTAATTGATTGTATTATATAACCCGTTGGCGAAATTAATACCTTATAGTATAAAAAGGAATTAATTTCGTCAACGGGCATTATATAATTTAAGAGGGAAACACAATAAGCATTCGTTCCAGCTCGGCTCTACTTACAATTATCTCCTGTATTTTGATTCTAAAGATATCCCTGTCCGCGGTAATGCAATTACTGAGCATGAAAAGTTAGTCAGCTCCCCGGCCTATTCTATATAAATGAAGAGTAACGATGCTTCAAAGACTTTAAATCTCCTGAATTGTGTTTCAGTATAGTCCTCTGTTTTGAGTTCGTTATTATTGTTATTATGCTATGAATATTATTGTCGTTTTCTGTTTTGTAAAAAAGAATAAGTGGAGTGTCCTGAGTCGAAAAAACGCAAAGTGCCTGGACGATGGGAGAAAAGAATGCAGGGATTTTAAATTTTGAAATTACAAATGGAGTAAAAAAAACGTATTTAATATATTCTTGTTCTCAATCTGTCGTTAAGGTGGCTAAATGTTTCTTGTTTGAGTGAAAAACAAAGCAAAACGTTAGTGTAAAAATAGAGAGAAACACTTTGGAAATAGCAGCTTAAATTGCTTTCAGAGGAAGCCTTTTTTCTCTTTTCCATCTAAAAATAGTCTTTTTTTGTTAGAGCTACACCTTTTGTGATATATGGCTACACCCTTTGAAGCAAATAACTACACCCTTTATTGTATATGGTGTAGCCATTTAGACGAGAAAACCAATATTCTAAATGAAGCTGTAGCTGATAAATGAGAAATGGTATGTTGAATAAATGCGACAATGATGAAAGTTCTTTTCGTAATATCGAATGAACTAAAATCATTTAAGTCCGGTAACTTGCTTAATTCTTCTTTAATTGTTTATAGTGTATATTAGCTCTATATTAAGATTGTTTTCATTGATTTGAAAAATATATTCTTTTTTTAGTAGATTTGTAACCGTGATAGACTTGTCATGGAAATAAAGGATGATGAATGTTATGAAGAATAAGTTGATATATGTATTGTTTATAGGAATACTACTATTCCCGTTGTTTGGCTATTCGCAAACTTTTCGGGGATTATCAGTGAGCGATGGATTATCCGATTTGGTAGTAAATGCTCTTTATAAGGATTCAACAGGCTATGTCTGGATTGGCACTAGTAGTACTTTGGAACGTTTTGATGGTGTTCGTTTGAAGCACTATGCTATTCCGGTTACTAACGAGAAGATGAAGGAAGTCAATGTGATTACTGGAATGCAGGGAAATGAAGTCTGGATGGGGAATAATGCCGGACTTTGGCGAGTGAATGGTAATGAGTTGGAAAGAATATCACCTGATATTATTAAGAATAGGGTCTACTCGTTGTTGTATGATGGAAAAGGGAGAATGTATGTTGGCACTGACGTCGGTTTGTTTATTTATGAAAAAGGGAAGATTGAACGGGTGCTGATAGATTCTAACGTATTGTCGGCAGCGAATACAATAAGAGGTCTGGCTCTAGACAACAAAGGAAACTTGTGGATGGCAACTCATCGTGGCCTTTATTCTATGGCGTTGGATAATAAAGGTATCACTGCCCATAATTCTGATGAAGTATTGGTTAATTCCTATAATAATATCTGTTTAGTAGATTCCGTTTTATATCTTGGTACGGCTGAAAATGGCATTGTGGCTTTTGATATTGAGTCGTATCGGTTTAGACCGTATATGAATCTTGGCTGCATAACTTCACTTTCCAGCAACGGTGATGGTACTTTGTATGCAGGGACAAATGGTAATGGAGCTTATTTTATTTCTACAGTAAAAGATAGAATAATTAAGAGGATTTATCATGAGCCTAATGCGAATGGAGGATTGCGTTCAAATTCTGTTTATTCATTGCTGGTGGACAATGATGGAATTATATGGGCGGGACTTTTTCAGCTTGGCCTGGATTATTCATTGTATCAGAATGAATTGTTTTCTACTTATAAATATCTTCCGGAATTTGACTCCCGGAATTTGGCCATACGTACTATCGAAATTTGTACAAGTGAGAGACTGATAGGAACTCGTGACGGTTTGTTCTATGTTGATGAAGCTAGAAAAATATGTAAGAGTTTTAGCTCTCCGGAACTGCGTTCCAATATGATCATGTGTAGTTGCTCTTTTCAGGGGAAATATTATATTGGAACATACGGAGGTGGAATGTATGTTCTTGATCCGGCGACAATAACTCTTTCTGATTTTGATAGGGATGAACCGGCGCTTTTTGTGCATGGACAAATATTTGCAATTGTTGCCGACTATTGGGGGAATCTCTGGATTGGTACCTCAGAGGGAGTTTTTTGCTATAAAGATGGAAAGCAAATACGCCACTATGACAGTGCGAATTCCCGATTACCGGACAATAATGTATATGGTATTTATTTTGATTCTACTCACCGTGGATGGATTTGTACGGAAAATGGAGTGTGTATGTTGGATACATCATCCGACAGATTGATTACAGATAAGTTCCCTGAGAATTTTGTGAATCGTAAACTAATCCGGGAGATTTATGAAGATTCGGAGCATAATCTTTATTTTCTTCCTGATAAAGGTGAGCTGTTTGTCTCTGATTTATCGTTAAAGAAATTCTTTTCTTTGTCGGATACACCTTTAGACGGGAAAAACTTGATGTTTGCGCTTGAAGATGAAGAAGGATGGTTATGGATAGGTACGAATGATGGTTTATATAGATATGATAAAAAGAATACTTTTGCTTCTTATACTTTTGCCGATGGAATTCCCAACCAGATTTTTTTTAATTGCATTCCTAAAAAGGGAAAAGACGGCGTAATATGGATTGGAAATTCTAAAGGATTAATTTATACGGATGTCGGTAGGATAAATAACGGTAAAGAATATCCATACTCTATTCGTATTACAGATGTTGATGTAGGTAACGGTCAACATGGAAAAACTACTATTTACTTTTCGGGCTTTACTTATACTGATCCGGCATATATGCTATATGAATATAAGTTAGAAGGAAAGGAAGAATCTTGGCAGATGTTGAAAGGCAAATCAGAGGTGACGTATTACGATTTGTCATCAGGAAAATATATCTTTAAAGTACGGCGTGCGGGTGATGTTAATTCTGAGGTGAGTTTATCCATTAGAGTTCCCTTTGTTATATGGAGAAGTTGGTGGTGCATATCATTGGCTGTAATGTTAGCCTTTTTGTGCATTTACGGCGTCATTATAAGAGGCTGGAGGTTACTTCGTATATATATGAACAGCAAGAAGCTTATACTAATATAGTGGAAAAGCAGATTATTGCCGATGATTTATTGCATCATGAAAGACGGAAAGTAACTCAACTTTCAGAACAGCGCCGTAAGGTATATGTGATGGCCCGATTTGAGGATAAAACAGCCTCTGAAATTTCTCAGGCATTGAATCTCTCTTCCCGCACAGTTGAGAATCACTTATTTGCCAGTCGTAAGGAAGTACGCGAATATATGAGACAGTGTATATAAATATATCGTTAATTCTAAAATTTAAGTTTATGAAAAATGGATGCCTTAAGTTTAGGTCAAAGAGAATTCTTTTCTCTGCGATAGTGACTACTGCTTTATTGGCAGGTAGCCCACAATTTGTTTTTTCGGAAGTACTAGAAGAGCATGTAATTGCTCAAACTGGTACTGTAAAAGGACAGGTTGTAGATGAAAATGGAGAGCCAATTATCGGTGCAAGTGTGTTACTTAAAGGAGGCTCTAATGGAGTAATTACCAATATAGATGGTAATTTCGTTTTAAATGGAGTGTCTAAAGGGGTCTTGGTTATATCTTATATCGGTTATAAAACGCAAGAAGTATCAATTTCTGGAAAGCCTCTTATTAAAGTTGTACTGAAGGAGGATACTGAAGTCCTGGATGAGGTAGTTGTGGTAGGTTATGGGGTTCAGAAAAAACAGACTTTGTCTGGTTCTGTCACTCAGGTAAGAGGGGATGAAGTGCTGAAAGGAAAAGCTACTCAGGATGTAGCTTCAGCTTTACAGGGTACTATTCCGGGATTAACTATTACGCGTAGTTCCTCCCGTCCTGGTAACGAGGGTACATCAATCACTTTACGTGGAGGAATTTCTGTGAATGAAATGTCGCCAATGATTGTAATTGATGGGGTAGAGGCGTATTCATGGGAATTATCTCAGATAAATCCTAATGATATTGAAAGCGTTTCTGTGTTGAAAGATGCTGCAGCAGCTATTTATGGTACTAAAGCTGGAGCTGGAGTTATTCTGGTGACGACCAAAAGAGGTAAAGAAGGTAAGGCTAAAATAACCTATTCAGGTAGTGTGCATGCCAATCTTGTAGGAAAGCGATTTCCTGTTGCCAGTGGGCAAGAATGGGCTGAAATGCTTATTGAGGCAACCACTAATGATGCTTATGCTTATTTAAAGAATGGCGAACCTCAATGGAACTGGTGGATGTGGCCTGAAGAAACTTGGAGGACAATGGCAGCTGGTGAAAGATATGAAGGGGTCGTTGGTGGATTGTGGCGTGTACTAGATCCGACAAGCGATCAGTTTGACGCTGTGTATGGCACTACATGGGGACAGTCGCATACAGTAACAATTAGTGGCGGTAGCGATAAAGTTAAGGCTATGACTTCTTTAGGATATGCCAATGACCGTTCATTGATTGATTTGGTTTATGATGGACAGAAAAAATATAACTTCCGTACCAATGTTGATTATAAGGTTAATGATTGGGTTAAAACCGAATTTAATTTGTCCTATGATAAACGCCATACGAGTACACCACAACAAGGTGTCGGGCACGGTATTCAGGACTTCTATATCTTCCCGCTATACAATGAGTATGGGCAATATTATGATACATTCGGTGGCAATAACTTATTGGCAAAACTAGATGAAGGAGGTCGAAATAATAATACGGAAGAGATTCTCAGACTCGGTGGAAAAATGACTTTGGACTTAAATAAGTTGGTAAAGGGATTGAGCATTACTGGAAGTGGGAATATCCGTATGCGTCATCATAAAAAGATAGAACGCCAAACTCATGTTACTATGTATGACTGGGCAGGGGAAACTAAAACTTATGATGGCCTTCCCGATTATTCTTTGGGTACAGGCGCTGTCAAAACGGAAACTAAAGATGACGATTGTTGGGTCAAGAATACTCGTGAAGAGGTTTTGTTCCAGACTTATAGTGCTTTTGTCAACTATAATAATTCGTTTGCCGATCATACCATTGGTTTGATGCTGGGTATGACGGGAGAAAAGTCGCACTATGAAAAGAACTATGGCTATCGTAAAAATATGACTGTGGATGATTTGGATGATATTAACTTGGGCGATGCCACAACAGCAGAGGCTACTGGTGGTAGTAATGAAGTAGGTATGATATCTTATTTAAGTCGTCTAAACTATGATTATAAAGGTATTTATTTATTGGAAGGTTTGTTCCGTCGTGATGGTTCCTCCAGGTTTGCAAAAGAAAATCGTTGGGCTAATTTTGCTGGTATTTCAGGTGGCGTTCGTTTTTCAGAGCTTTCTTTTGTCAAAGACTGGAATATATTCGATAATTTGAAGATTCGTGCATCTTATGGAGAAACAGGTTCTCAGTCTGGTATTGGAAATTATGATTATATATCTTCTATTATCACAGGAACAACAATATTTGGTTTTAACGGAACAAAAGTTCCTACTGCAAGAGTAGATGGAATGACCTCTTCGGATCGTACCTGGGAACGTGTTGCTACCACAAACTTTGGCTTGGACTTCGGAGTTTTAAATAACCGTCTGACTGGTTCTTTTGAATATTATATTCGTGAAAATAAAGGAATGCTTATTTCAATGACATACCCTTCTACAATTGGTGCTTCTGCTCCTAAATCCAATAGTGGTAATTTTAGGGCAAATGGTTGGGAATTGATGCTTAATTGGAATGATAAAATAGGAAAGGACTTTACTTATAACATAGGTTTCACTTTAGCAGACGCTAAAACTGAGATAACTGAATATAATGGTGCTATTGCTATAAGTAATGGGGTAAACAATAAAGTTAAAGGTAGTGCTTTTATCGAAGGTAAACCCTTAAATGCTATCTATGTATATAAAACTAATGGGTATTTGCAGAATGAAGCAGAAGTAGATGCATACTATAAGGAAATTACTAAAACTGCCGGTGGTATTCATCCTACTCAAGGAACTAGCGATCAGTTATGTCCGGGATCTGTTAAAAAGGTAGATATTAGTGGAGATGGAAGAATTACGACTGACGACCTTTATTATTATGGCGATGCCAATCCTCATTATCAATTTGGTATCAATTTAGGTGCTAATTATAAAAACATTGACTTCTCTATGTTCATTCAGGGCGTTGGTAAGCAGAATGTGGTTCGCGAGGGATCTCTGTCTTCTCCATGGACTACAGGCTGGACAAATCAAAATGCTACTTTTATGGGTAATACATGGACGGAAAATAATACTGATGCGCGCTATCCTATCATGTCACGAAATGGTGCTCGTAATAACTGGAACTATAAATGGTATAATGATATTAACGTCAGCAATTGTTGGTATGCCAGAGCTAAAAATATAGTTTTAGGATATACTTTGCCAAAGTCTTGGTTGAAAAAAGTCTCTCTTGAGAATCTACGTTTGTATATTGCAGCTGATAACTTATTTGAATTTTCTAATGTGAAAGATGGCTTTGATCCGGAAAGTAAAGTAGCGACAGGACAAGGTAATGTGGATGTATATGCTCGTACTGTTTCATTTGGTATTGATCTGACTTTCTAATTTGTATTAATATTTAAAAGAAAATGAATATGAAAACATATAAAATGCTGTTATCCCTGATTATGGGAGGGATGTTAACAACTAGTTGTATAAGTGATTTCTTGGATTTAGATCCTTTGGATTCTCAAACAGAAGCCATTTATTTCAAAACTTTAGCCGATTTTCAATATGTAGCAAATGATTTGCATACGAATGTATGGGCATGGAATGGTAATGATACGTATGGTATTAATTTCGATTATGGTACCGATTTGATCCTGAATGGAGCTGATTATATTAGTGGAACTAATTCAGCACCTACGAGTGACAAGTATTGGGATAAGGCATATGAATGGTTGAGAAAAGTTAATATTCTTATATCTAAAGGAGAAAAATATTCAAGTCAGGAAGAAATTGCTGGTCCTATTGGACAGGCTTATTTTTTCCGTGCATGGCATCATTTCTTTTTACTGAAACGATATGGTGGTGTACCTATTGCCAATCAGGTTACTACTATTTCTATAGATGACCCTGTAGTTTGGGGACCTCGTGCCTCACGTTATGAGGTTGTTAAGCAAATATTGGACGATTTGGATATTGCAATCGCTAAATTGACACGGACTACTGTTGCAAGTACTGGTAATGATGGACACGTGACATTGGAAGCTGCTAAAGCACTTAAAGCACGTGTGTGTTTATTTGAAGGAACTTGGGATAAGTATGTGGGTACCAAAACTGATGGTGATGGAAATAAGAATGGTGCAGGTATCAGTAAGCCTACAGACTATCCTTCGGTCGAAGAATTCCTAACCATGGCAAAAAATCTTTCTAAAGATATTATTGATAGTCAAACTTTTGAATTGTGGAAGGGCGTAGAAAATGTTAGTTCTATTTCTTCTGTGAAAAATCCGGATATGTACGCACATTGTAGCTATTATTATTTATTTAACTTGGAAGGTACTGATTCTAATCCGGCTGGTTTGGATAAATCCTCTAATAAAGAATCTATCTTTCGTAGCGTGTATGATGCAGTAAATCGTAAAAGTAATACTAATCTGACACATACGGCTCCTGCTGGTATGACTCGTAAATTGATGGATATGTATCTTTGTACAGACGGGTTGCCGGTTCATTTATCACCTAACTTCAAAGGATATACGGTCATGAATGCAGAACTGGAAAACCGGGATTACCGTTTGACAGCTTGTGTACGCCCTGCGATGAGTTATAACTGGGGATGGGGGAAATATAATACTGGTGCTCAGTATGATGTTGATATTTACTCGTTGGCAGCTGCTCAGTATCAAAGTGTCCCTAACTTGCGAAATGCCGATCCTGGAACAGGAGGACGTAAGTTTTGTAGTGAGTTGAACTCTTTGGGTGATGGAGGTCACGAAGCGATGGACTATATGCATATTCGCTATTCAGAGATACTGCTGATTTATGCAGAAGCTGTTTGTGAATTGGGTGGAGGAAATATATCTGATGCGGATTTGGATTATTCAATAAATAAAGTGCGTGAACGTGCAGGGGTAGCACCATTAAATGCAGCTTTGATTGCAAAAGCCAATTCCTTAGGAGGACAGTTAGACTTCCTCGGTGAGATTCGTCGTGAACGCGCTTTGGAGCTTTATGGAGAGGGCTATCGTTTAAATGACCTTTGTCGTTGGGGTATTGCTGAGGCTGAATTGGCTGGTGAAAACCGATGTGGTGCTTATTTGGAATATGAAGGTACGGATTCATATTTGAAGACGCTGATTAACCCTATTGATAATAAGCCTGTTTATGAGCCGAGTGGCTATGTTGGTAAAATTAATGAAAAAGAAATTAGATATTCTTATGCAGGCTTAACTTCTACAAAGCCAGGTGCAATTATTGTAGAACAGGCGGCAAATCGTAAGTTTACTTTGAAAAATTATTTATTGCCCATTCCTACTGATCAGATTAAATTGAATCCTCAGATATTACAAAATCCTCAATGGTGATAAATTTATTTAATAAAATAGCGAATATGAAAAAGGTATATAATTCTATAATGTTAAGTGTTTTGTTGCTTTCGACCGTTTTTATGGGGACGGCTTGTTCGGATGATAATGATGAAACCGGATTGAATAAATATCCGGCTCCGACAATAACAGAGTTTTATCCGAATGATGGATATCCCAGCAGTATAGTAACTATAAAGGGGGCAAACTTTGGAAAAGAGCGTGCTGAGCGGATAGGACGTATTTATTTTGGAGGGATAGAGGCGAAGGAGTACACCGATTGGTCGGATACTGAAATTAAGGTACGTGTGCCAGATAATGCCATGACTGGTAATATTACGCTTTGGGTTTGGAAAAATCATACAGAAACTGCAAGTGAGTTTACTTGTATTCCAGGAGCTGAGATTATAAGTATTACTCCAAATCCTACTTTCCTGGGAACTACTATAACTTTAATAGGTAAAAACTTTCAATCTTTTATAGATAAGGGGCTCACTCCTGCTGATATAATTGTAGAGTTTAAGGCTGATGAGGGTGTGGTTACTTCTGTATGTAAAGAATTGACGGAAACGACTCTTACTGTTGATGTACCGTCTAATGCAGTGGGAGGAAATATTTCAGTTAAGTTTGGAGAACTTCAGAAAGTTACCGGACCAGAACTGGCTTTTGCAGGAGATGTGAAATTTTCATTTATGGACTATGTTGAAACGAATGGTTCCATAAAAGTTGCAGATGGAAACATTGATAGTACCAAAGATGGAGCTTATGTGATTTTTAAATTTACTGCTCCGGTAACTGGTCTTTTTGATGTCTATACATTAGCTGCAACTATGAAAGATGGTAGCTCATTGAATGTGAATATTGGAGATAATCTAAATGTGTTGAGAAGTCAGGAACTTAATGCTGCTTTGACAAAAGAAGTCATGAATAGAGGTAATTGGACAACGGATACTAAAGGGATTTATGGACCGTTTTCCTTGAAAGCAGCTACGGAGTATTATTTGAAAGTTACTTTCTTGACAACTTCTGGATCGTGGGTTGCCAATTTGCATGAACTTGGTTTGGTATTCTCGGCAGATCAAACTCAAACACCGGTCAATGACTAAGTACAGATAGAGAAATCCTTCTAAACTATTTAAGCCTGTTTCAATTTTCCTTTTTAAAGAAGATTGGGTAATATTGAAACAGGCTTTTTATAATTGTCTTAAACTACGAATACCATGAAAACTTGTTTTATTTTTATATTCTTTATTCTTTTAGGAATTGGAATCCCGGTACATGCTCAACATCTGGATGAAATTGTTTTTGGTGATGAGGTTAGTGAGATGCAGCATGGCTTGACCACCTATTCTCCCTCTAAAACTGCAATAAGCAGTGGTGGCTTGTTGAATCAGACAAGTCGTTTTTTTCTTCCTAATACAGAGAATCCTTTTCAAGGCGCATATACAGGAATATATGGTGGAGAAATAAATTTGACTCTGAAAGTAGATGGCGAATGTCAGAACTATTTCACTGTAAAATTTTCAGGAAGTGAAGGTAATGATGAGCGAATTATTATGGAGGTTGAAGGAAAGGAAGTTGGAAATCGCTATCATTCTAATGAAGATTATTTCTTAGGCGAATTGAACAAAGTGGGTCCCGGTTCTTTTTGTTTTAGAACAATGCCGATTCCCCGCACTTTGACGGATGGAAAAGAATATGTAAAAGTGCGTTTACGTGCTACAGGACGTTTTTATGGTTATGGGACGCAATCACAATATGCTACTTATCAAAGGGCAATGACTGGAAATACGATTGGACTTTATAAAATGTTCGTGCATACTGATCCTGGATTTGCAATTCCAAAAAGTGAGTTAGGAGGAAGGACACCTTCTTATTCAGCTTCAGAAAGTAATGCATCAACGAGTCTGATAACACTCAAAGAAAATGCAATCTCAAATGCCAATTCTTATTTTACTTCTTTATTAAATGGGGGTGATTTTATAAAAACTGACCCTAATAACTATTATCATCCGGTTGAAGCTTTGGCACAGGCATATTTTATTCCTGAGGTGTCGAAAATATATCAGAAACAAAGTGTGATAGATAAGTTGCTCAAATTCTTGGATAATATGGTTGTTAATAATTATAATAACGAGCAAACTGCAAAAGCGTCTTGGGGAGGTGCGTTTGGCCGTCAGGGGTATGCCATGTCATTGATATTTGATAAAATTAATCAATCGTTTCTGAATGAGGTTATTGATTTAGGAGGAGGCGCTGGAAAAACTCGTAGAGAACAGTGGTGTGAGACATTTAAATCCAGCTTTGATTTTGGGGCAGGTTCAAGAAAGACAATTACTAATCAAGAAATGGAATGTGCCGCTTCTGTGTATGGAGCAGCGCTTGCCTTGTATAAATTAGATGCTACGACTTATGCTACTTATCCAACTATTGGTTTAAGAATGGTGCAAGAAGCATGTGGGGTGAAGGAATTTACGGGAAATGTGACTAATCTCAACTCTACCAATCCTCAATTGGGAAGTCCTGCAACTTCAAATAAGGGGGACGGATATTTTTGGATGACAGAAAAAGGTACTTCTCATGAGCCAGGTTGGGTAGGTCCTGACTGTTATGGCAACTTAGGGGGCAAGATGATGGAGATGTATAAAATGACAATCCACCATTTGGGGGGAAAAGGAGATGTTGACATTCTCCAGATGGCAATAAATCATGTGAAGACGCAAGCTTTGTTTACATATCCGTTTGTAGGGAGTGATGGTAAGAAGGATATTTTGGGAGAAGGTTATATTTGTTATAGAAATCAGGCTGTTCCTGGTGAAAGTTTTTATACGTCTTTTTCTGTGGCCGGTATTTCTAAAAATAAAACTTTACTTGGATATCTGAAACAGGCAATAAAAGATGGACGATTTCAATCTCCTTCAAGTAGTGAATTCAAACATACTTCCAATCTATATATATTTGAAACGATTGGGGTTTTAAATGCAAGTAATTCAACTATTCAGATTCCTACTACTCCGGGAGAACCCGATTTCTGTTTTGCTGATGAAGAAAATGGAGTTGTCAGCATTAAAAAAGGAGAAGAGCAATTGATGCTTAATTTTTATTTTCGTGAAGAAGCGGATAACAGATTGGTAAGGGGGCATCATATCACTACAAATTATCAACGTTTCTTTGAGGTGAAAACTGATAAGACAGAAGCACGTTATGTAGCTTCTTATCGTACTCGTGATGGTTGGGTTAATGGCCCGAGTACTTCATATGGTACACCTCCGGACAACCCGACAAGTGCTTATGAAGGGCAGGTTGAGTATTACAACTCTTATGATGGTGTTAACTATAATACTGGCAGGCTATTGAAAGACTATTATTTTCTTAGATATGGAAAATTCTTGATTGCGATGAATACTTTGTCTGATGTTTCTAAAACAATAGAATTTCCAAATGAATTGGTAGGTGCTTCTGCATGGCAGTTTCATACAGAAACTTCAATAACTCTTCCTGCTACGATGCAGTTACCTCCGTGTTCCACCTATGTTTTTATACTGGATGACAATACTACTCAAGCAGGATTAATAACGGATAATTTGGCCGATATTTCTACAAATAAAGATTTGTTGAAAGCTGCCGTTAGTGAAAAGGAAGCTTTTGCACAACTGCCGGAAACAGCTTTAAATATTTCTTTAGTCGGAATGGGAGGAAAATATAAACCGGATTTATTTCTTCGCTTTATGAGAGAATTATCGTATGCAAAAACTATTGCAAATAACTCCAAAGTTAATCAGGAAACGGTGGACGCTGCTCTTTTCAATTTGGATGATGCATATTCTGCATTGGTAAACGAAACATTTACTTATGATCCTTGCCCAATACCGGGAATGGTAAACTTTGATAAGAAAATGGCTACAGGTGGAACTGTTACTATTGGAAGTACTACTGGAGATATTGGGAGTACTAGACAAGGTGCTTATGTAGTAGTTCCATTACTTGCAACTACATCTGGCAATTATACTGTTACAATGAGGGCGGCCACAACTCGCGGTTCGGATGTCTCTCCTCGAATAAACCTTGTTTTGATAGATGAGTCTGCCGATTTTGTTAATTACAAAGTGGACGAAAAAAATAGTAAATTGATCAAACAGGAAAATAGCTGGTCGAATTACAGTGAATATAAATGGAGTTTTGATTTGAATGCTGATGATTTGAAATTTATGCGATTGACTTTCTTGGTAAATGATGCAGGTTGGGCAGTGAACGTAGGAGATATTGTCTTTAAACTGTCGAGTTCATGGGATAAGTTACAGGAATTAATATTTAATGCTCAGGAAATTTTGGGTAAGTTCAGTAACCCGGATAATCCTGCTTATGCCAGTGTGACTGATATGGATCGAAATAAGTTGAAGGATGCGATAGATAATGCGAGATTAATTTCTTCAGATGCATCAGATGATGATTGCAATAATGAAGTGAACATTTTACAAAAGGCTATTGATTGTTTTTATGATGCAATATCAACGATGAATATGATTCCCGGAGCAATAAATCTGTCATTATATGAAGAAACGTTCGGTTCTATTATAATTGAATCTGCATCTGCCATCGGAAGTACAAAGAATAACTCTGGAGTTATCTATAAAGTACGTCCTCGTACAGATGGCATTTATATTCCGTCGATCAGTGCCTCGACTAATACTGAATCTGCCGATAATCCTCGGGTTAACATTTCAGTCTCATCTGATTTGAATGCTTTAAAAGGACAAGAAGTAAATCCGGAGAACTCGCTTCTTGTTGAGAAAGGTGCCAATGGATGGAATACTTTTAAGATGTACCAGTTTCCTGAAACTGAGCCTTTGAGCGCTAATCAGGATTATTATATTTTATTGAGGTTCTTGACAGATGTAAATTGGTGTGCAAATCTAAATTCTCTACAGATGAACCTCAAAGACATGGAGACGTCTAATGATGATATTGAGATGGATAAACCAATAACCTTTTATCCTAATCCAGCGTCGGATTATATTACATTGAGTTATAGCGGTAGGCTTGTTGTTGTTGATTTACAAGGTATTTCTTACATGGATAGACAAGTTGTTGCCGGTGAAACTATTGATATTAGGAAGTTGGCTTCAGGTTTTTACCTGATTAATATGATCAGTGACGGTAAGTCAATCGTTACAAAGATGATTAAAAGGTAAAAATTAAGTTCATAGCTGTTGATGCTTTGTAGTTGGTTTAAACAGGTAGTAAAATATTTTAATTTTATATATGTAAATATCAATCTGATGAAGAATTTATTGTTGGGAATAGTTTTTCTATTATTACATTTATCCGCATCGTCTCAGGATTTTGGATATGATAATCCTATATTGCCAGGAATGAATCCTGATCCGAGCATTTGCTGTGTTGGTGATGAATATTATTTAGTTACCAGCTCATTTATACAATATCCAGGTCTTCCTATTTATCACAGTAAGGATTTAGTTCATTGGGAGATGGTAGGCTATTGTTGCCGTGAGGAAAACGGCTTTGATATTAGTAAAGGTTCAGGACTATATGCTCCGACGCTTCGTTATGATGAAGCCAGTAAAACATTTTATGTGATATGTACAAATATGAGGAATGGAGGGAATTTTATTACCTATACACAGAATCCCAGGGGAATATGGAGTAATCTTATTTATCTGAAACATCCTGAAATGCAAGGCATTGATCCTTCTTTGATGTTTGATGAAGATGGTAAATGTTACTTCACTGCTACTCATGTTAAAGGTATCATACAGGCCGAAATTAATCCTAAAACGGGAGAGAATCTGACTGAACCTCGCATTATTTGGGGAGGTACTGGGGGGCGCTACCCTGAGGGACCTCATTTGTATCATATCGGATCTTGGTATTATTTGGTTATATCTGAGGGAGGAACGGAGTTTGGGCATCATGTTGTCGCTTCTCGTAGCAATAATCCTTGGGGACCGTTTGAGATATGCCCTTATAATCCTATTCTTTCACATGTTGAAAAAATGGCACAATCTAATCCTATTCAATGTACGGGACATTCTGATTTGGTGCAGGCACATGATGGTAGTTGGTGGGCGGTATTCTTGGCTACACGTCCTAACGGACAAGCTTATCACTTGGGGCGTGAAACTTTTCTATCACCTGTAAGCTGGACACGTGATAATTGGCCGGTAATCAATGGAAATGGAATTGTACATATGCGTATGGAAGTAAAAACATTGCCACAAACTAAAGCTTTTTCTCGAAGTGTACGTTATGAGTTTGATGAGGAAGTATTGCCATTGGCATGGAATTATTACCGTCATCCTCAACAAGGAAATTATTCTTTGCATAATGGATGTTTGGTTCTGAAAGCAGATAAAAAAGAACCTACATTTACTGGAATACGTCAATGTGATTTTAATATGTGTGTCGAAACTTGTATTGACTTTGTACCTACTGCTGAAAAATGTGAGGCTGGCTTATCTGTCCGACATGGTCATGGGCAACATTATGATGTGTGTGTGGCTCGTGAGGGACAGCAACGTTGTGTTATTGCCAAGTTTAAATTTGGCTTTGTTTATCAAACTCACAAGAGGATAATTCCTTCCAATGGAAAGGTCTATTTGCGCATTCTTAGTGATAAGCAAAAATATACTTTATTATATTCTTTGGATAACAAGAAATGGGTGGAATTAGGGTGTATGGACTCATCTTTTTTAGCTGGAGGATTTTCTGGTTTATTGGTTGGTTTATATGCTGAAACAGATAGCATTGTAACAGATGTGGCATCTTTTGATTATTTTGATTATAATGTGAAATGAGTATGCAAAGACGGTTGGTAATAGAAGTGGTTGTAAATGCCATAAAGAGAAAGTGACAGACCAATGTGAATGGATACTCAAATAATAAAATGACGTTATGAAATATTTTTTACTACATATTATTTTGTTTTTGCTGGCTTGTCCGGTTATGACTGCTCAGGGTCGTTTGAAATTGAATGCACTGGAAACATCTGCTCCATTACAAACGCCTGTATTGTTGACACACATTCATCCCAATGGTGAAAAAGGATGGTATTTACGCGGGTTGAATACGGAAAATGACGGTACATACGATTTAAGGCAGTATTATGCCATACGCATGACATTGAAAACTGATCAAATGAAACCTATCAAGATTCGTTGTTGCATGCATCGTGCTCAAATGGAGGGACGACATAATTGGGCTGACAGCACATCAGTTGTTGTAGAAGCTCAAGGAGGTGATTGGCAGGATATTGTAATTCCAATAGTAGCATTCGATTATAACAAAGGACAAAGCTATTTTCTTAAATTTATAGAGAAAGTAGTATTATCTTTAGAATATGCAGACTCCTTGCATGGAAAGGTTGAATTGAAAGATGTATGTTTTATAAAAGCACATACTCTGCTATTGGAAGCTGACATCTACTCTCGCCCATTGAATGAAGTACAGGAAACTGAATATCAAGTGAAAGTGACTAATACCTCTACTTCTCCGCAATCAGTGGCATTTACCTTCAAAAAAAATGGCTGGGAAGGTATGAAAACAGAAGTCTCTCCATCTTCTCTCTTTTTACAACCTGATGAATCATCTATATTGACAGTAAAGGTAAAAGGCACTGATAATTTTCCTGCCGGTGCTTCTGAAAGCGCAATTCTACAAGCCGTGCCACTTCTGAATACCGGAAAGACAGAAGAGATAGAGTTGATATCTGTTGTACCTGTACATTCTCCATTTATTACTCACGATGCAAAAGCGTGGGCTGAAGTTAAAGAAAAAGTAAATAAGTATGATTGGGCAAAGCAAGAGTTTGAACAATTTATTCGTACTGCAGAAGCTTTTCAAGTACCTGAAGTGAGAAAGGGAACTATGTCAGATCAAGGAACAGAAGGATTAGTACGTGCTTATATAGAATCATCACTTCATCAGACAGCCATTGCCTACTATCTGACAGGAAATGAGGTTTATGGAGAAAAAGTAGCTGAAACCTTGCGACGATTGACCGATCCTGTAATAGGGTACCCACGTACCCAGCATCTTACATTTCAAGGCATTCCACAAGAAGGAGGAACTATGGAAGGGCTTTTACTTGCCTATGATCTTATTAAAGAATCTGGATTATTATCAAAAGAAGATTGTAAAAATGTGGAATATACATTTCGTCTGTTTTGCCGGAACTTTATCGATATGATGGGAGATGGCGGTATTTCGAATTGGAGTGTATTCAACTTGGGACCTGCCGCTGAATGTGCTTTGCTGTTGCACGATATGCATTTATTTAATCAGTTAGCTTATGGGCCTTGCGGACTTATAGATCATTTACGTTATGGAACGATGGATGACGGTTGGTGGTATGAAATGTCGCTCAGTTACAACCTTGGGTGTGCAATGTGTTATACAACTACTGCATTGGCAGCACGTGCTTTTGGTATTGATTGGATTAATCAAAAGTTTCCCTCTTCGTTGACTCGCAAGGTGGGACTTCGTCCGTTTGAGTTTGAGAATTTGCAGGGAATGGCTTTTGGCAAGTTTGGTCCGTTAAAGCAAAATAATATAGATATCAAACGTATGTGGGATGGCATATTGTTATATCCGGATTATCGTGGGGTAATGTTTGGGATGGGGGACGGACATGAACAGCTCTTATCGGGTAACCAGTTTGAATTGGCCTATTATGTTTTTCGTGATCCACGTTATGCTTCAATCCTGAAACGTTCAAAGAAACGTAGTTTAATTTATGGTGTACCTGAGCTCCCTCAGGATACTCCTGATTTAGCTAGCCTATCGGGATATTCGGATAATGCTGGAATAGCGGTTCTTCGTTCCCAAACTAAGAATAGACCACAAAGTGATCAGATTCAAGTCGCATTGAAATATGGAACACATGGAAGTTATCATGGGCATTTTGATCGCATTAGCCTTCTCTCTTTAATGCGTTATGGACGTAGTTTTTATAATCCGGAAACATCTTGGTTTGGCTATGGTTCGTATATGTACAAATGGTGGGTACAGCCTTCTGTTTCACATAATATGGTTGTGGCAGATGGTAAAATGCAGGAACCTAGTTCATGCGACCAACTTTTATTTTATTCGGGAAATATGATGCAGGTTCATGCGATGAGTACGGATACTCGCTGGAGTAATCCCCCTTATATGGGAGGGTATGATCAGATTGAACGCATTAGAGAAGGAAATGCCCCATATGTTCCTATTGTTGCTAATCATCCGGAACCAGGAGAAATTGGTCATTATTCAGAGTTGATACATCAACGTAGGCTGACTATAGTTACAGATGATTATGTGATATTGGCAGATTATCTGAAAGGTAAAGAAAATCATGTTTTTGACAATCTACTTCAATTAAGGGGAGCCCAACCAGGTGATAATTTGAAGTGGGTATCACATAGTCCGCAATGGGATAATGATCCTTTAAGTTCTGGACAGTTTATTACTAATGTCAACAGGTATGAGTATAAACAAGGAGGTGAAATAAAGTCTGTTCATCATTTTGCACCAAGAGGAAAAGATGGTATGAATCTGGCAATTAACAATTGGGAGACTGGAGGTCAAAATCGCCTGTATAATGAGCCAGGTAATTTGAATATTGATGCATATATGGCATGGCCTAGAAAAGCTGAAATATCAATAGGCGATTATGCGGAAGATTGGGGAGTAAATAAAAAAATGGACTATCAAGTGATAGCGGATGGTGAATTAATGAATAGAGGTTCAATTGGTACTTGGATACTTGGAAAACATTATTTAAATGTGCCGTTAGAAAATAAAAAAGAACTAGCATTTATTATCAAAACAGACCGCCGTCAAGGAATAAAAAAGACTTTAATGTTGGCAGATGCTTATTTAATAACAGACAAAGGACATAAAATAGCATTATCCACATTGAATGCAGTTACAAAAAATGTGGCAACTTTACCGGTAAATGGGAAAGACTATGAAAAAGGACCTGTTAAGATATCCGGCGTTTCCTATAAAGAGAGTATAGGCGTGGAACCTGATAATGCAGAGAAAGAGGCCTTATTATCGTATAATTTGCAAGGTCTTAATGTCGTTAGATTGGAAGGTGTTATTGGTGGAGATTATCCTGTAGGTAACGAAGAACAGTTACGGAAAACGGTAGGTGTCCGTTTACGAGGAAATGAAGCCACTTATGTAACAGTACTTGAACCGCATGAGGGAAAATCTTTAGTGAGAAAAGTTGAAGTTGATAATCCATCTGAAATAAAGGTGGAGTTAGTTGATGGAAGAGTGCAGAATTTTGAATTACAAGGATTCTATAGCATAGGGAAAGAGGTAATAGTGTCAATGGTAGAGAGAAAAGATAGAATGGTAATACGCTCAGAATCAACAACGAAAAATTGATAAATACTTAACCTGTATATTAATTAAGAAAACAAGATGGTTAGAACTTGGAAACTTTTATTATTCCTCCTTTTATGTATCTGTCCACTGACTCTAATGGGAAAGGATATACTAATTTTTGGTAATAGAAACAGTGAGCAAAAGCATAGCTTGAGTGATTCTTTGTCAGAAGTTTATATAGGCGGAATGGGAGAGACCGCTCGTAGAATGCTACCGGAAGAACCTAAGAATTGGAAAGGTGGAGTTATCCGCTTTAAAATGAAAGTAGATTCCGCTCAACAAAATTATTTTACTGTTCGTTGCTGGGGATCGGAAAGCGATGAAACAGTGGTTATGTTATTTATAGAAGGAAAACAAATTGGTTATCGCCATTTGGGAGATTATGATTTACTTCACCGTGGTAATGGAAGTAAACCTAATCTTGGGCGTTTCTATTATTACACCCTTCCTTTGCCGCTAAAATATACTCAGGGTAAATCTGAAGTAAATCTGGAACTACGTTCTTACGGTAGAATCTGGGATTATGGTAATACGTTTGAGCAGTATCAACGTAATATGGAGGATAAAACTATTGGTTTTTACAAGGCTTATGTTCACACCACTCCATGTTTTATTCCTGATAAAAAAGAAAAACAAGGTAAGGATGTGGTATCAGTTGCACCATTACGTCAAGTTCCGGGAATTGAAGTCTTCCAGGATTTAAAAAATAAGATATCAGCCTGCATCGGTCAAATAATGGAGAAAAAATCTCCATTGGGACAACAAGAAATATGGTTGTTGGCTGATGCTTACTCTGTATCATGGACTCCAGCCTATAGAAATGCAGATGTCGTTCAAAAGATAAAGCAAGGTATAGACGACCATTATAAAAAATATTTGGAAGATCCTACTATTATTTATACAGATGGAAGCGTTTATAATGGAGATTGGATGACCACTTGTTTGTTGGCCCGAAGCATAAGACACTTATGGAACGAACTAAAAGACAGTTTGTCAGCTTCAATGATGGGAACTACCCGTAATGATGCTTGGTCACAATTGATGATAGCATCCTTGAAATATGGTACGTCTCATCGTAGACAATATACTAATCAAAGCATGATCATTGACATGGCTATTTATGAATGTAACAGAGCTTTGATGTTAATGAATCCCAAGCAAGCATTACCTGAATATGAAACATTACGTTATCTATATGAATCGCTTTCATTAGCTCCTTGGTTAGGCAAAGTAGTATCTCCAAACAAATATGAGCGTCCGTTAGGAGACAATTATTGGCAACTAACAAGTAAGGGATTGACAAAAGAATTGGGATTTGTCGGTTATTATGGTGAAGTGTTAGATTGGATAAACCATATATATAAAGCAACTTGCATACCCGGAAACCTTGATTCGGGGGACCCAAAAATAAAAGACCAGCTTCTGAGAATAGCGGAGGCTCGTTATAACTTTCGTTACCCGGCTGTAGATAATGAGGGGTTTCGTTGCTTTCGTGCCGAAGCTGTGGTGGGGTGGAGAGATGGTAACCATTATCCGGCTGATATCATCTATGGAGATAGGGGAACTGCCTGGGATGCAACGCCATTACTCAGTACAAGTACTACTTTAGATAAAAAGGCTATAGGAATAGCACAGCAAATGCTAAGGGATAATCAATTTTTCTCTCTTGTTGCTCAAAAACTATCTGATGCAGGAAATATCCGCAATTTACAAAGTTGTCTACATATACCGGATGAGTATGAGTTGATAATAAAGCAACCGGAAAGTACAAATGAGCTTCCAATGTCGTCAAAAGCTTGTGACTATGTCTTTGCAGATGAAGAAGACGGAGTGGTAGCTATAAAAAATGGGGACGAAATACTCTATGCATCATTATATTGGCGTGCTCGTTATGGCATTAACAAACTTGCGAAAGTACACTATATCACTCCTTATATTGATAGGATAGCCAATGTGTGCACTGAGGTGAAGTTTACAGATAGTGGTCTTAGGTATACTCGCCCTGACTGGGTGAATTTATGTTATGCAAGCTGGCGTGAATGGTATGAAGGAGTCCATTCTGCCCATGCCGGTGAAATTTTACCCATAGCTCAGGTTCCTGAAGGAATCAAGTTTAAACCAGGTGATGAAAATGCTTATGCGGGAAGAGCTGGTTTCTATCTGTTAGAATATGGAAATTATGTGATAGGAATGAATGGTTCTACAGATAAAGTTGCTGAGTTACCAGTGCCATCCGGTCGGAAGATTATAAACTTAACTAATAATAAAGAGATGGTTACTAAGGGAAACGTAACTGTATCTCCCAAAAGTACAGTTGTATTATATATAAAAGAAAAATAAATGAAAATACTACGACTTTATTTATTACTCTCTTCATGAAGCTTAGTCTTGGTGATATCCTGTCCCCTGTGATAAAAGACCAATTCAATATTTTAATAGAAGGAGGGAATAGTGGCAAAGTCAGTATAGAAAGAACTGTTTCTTTATTGGATTAGAATGTGGAACTTTATAAAATAAGAAGAGATGAGGGGAGTTTGGTTATTTTATCTACTTGCGTATTTTTATCTGAATTTGGGCTTTGCCCAACAAACAGGGAAATGGGGCGATCAGGGAAATGGAACTTTTCGGAATCCTATCATTGCAGCGGATTATAGTGATCCGGATCCTATTCGGGTAGGTGATGACTATTATATGGCCGCTTCCACCTTTGAAGATAGTCCGGGAGTACACATCTTACATTCGAAAGATCTTGTGAACTGGACGCAAATTGGGGGAGTTTTCCAAGACTTAGTAAAGGTAGATAGTGCCTTTTCTTGGAACCGTATGAAAAGATATAATGAAGGTGTATACGCACCCTCATTACGTTTTCATGCTGGTAAGTTTTGGATATTTGTTAACTTTTATACAGATGGATTCTGGATGGCGACGGCAGATAACCCAAAAGGTCCTTGGGAAATACATATTATTAAGGATAAATATGGGAAAGAACTACGTACTTCTGGCTGGACTGATCCTTGCCCGTTTTGGGATGAAGACGGAAAAGCATATCTGGCAAGTAGCCATCCTGGTGCGAAATGGTATGGATACCTATTTGAAATGTCTCCAGACGGACGCTACTTATTAGATGCCGATTTTGAACACATGAAAATCCGGAATATTGTTTATCAATATCCTAATGGTGGAACACTTATTTCTCCTTATCATTCTTCTGAGGGGAATAAAATTTATAAGCGTAACGGTTTTTATTATTTAATTCATATCGAATTTCTGGAAACAGGGCAAGGACAGGGGACGTATATTTGCCGCTCTAAACATATTTATGGAACCAAATCTGATGGCTCACCTGGCAAACCGGGAGATCCGGGCAGGTATGAAATAAGGCGGATTGACCAACATAACAGTGAATATATACAATCTTTGCCAGGACAAGGCGGATTGGTAGATACCCCAAACGGAGATTGGTTTTGGATTGCACAGTTTAATAAATATGGTTCGGACGGGAGGACTCCGTGCTTATTACCTGTAACTTGGATAGAGGACTGGCCTGTAATAGGAGGTGAGCCGAAAGACGGATTTGGAAAAATGGTATGGGAGTGTTCTAAACCGATACCTTCACAACAAATATCTCTTCCACAGGGGAGCGATGAATTTAATACTGGTAATCTGAATGCACGTTGGGCATGGAATCATCAACCGCATGAAAATAAGTGGTCTTTATCGGAGCGTCCAGGGTATCTTCGTTTGTATGCATTAAAAAATAATACCAATGGGAAGGATTGTTTTTTTAGCATACCTAATGTCATTCATCAAAGGCATATGCGTTCAGATAGCTCCATCGTTACTGTGAAAATGGATATAAGCCGGATGGTTATAGGGCAGAAAGCTGGATTAGCCAACTTTAATGGTGGAATCAGCTATTCGCTTTTAGAAATAGAAGTAGATGAGCAGGGGAGGAGGCGAATGGTATACAGTGGCAACGGGAAAAAAGTCTCTGGTAACTACTTACCCGGAAAACAGAAATATTTATATATGCGTTCCTCAGCCGGATTTGATGATATACAAACCTATGAGTATAGTTTGGACGGGAAGAATTTTATTTCGATAGGAGAGTGTTACTTATTGAGAATGGGTAATTATCGAGGAAACATGATTGGTGTTTTCACTTATAATAATATAGAAGAAAAAGGCTATATAGATATAGATTGGTTCAACTATCAAGTAAAAAATAAATAGTCATACAAGAAAGATCAAAAAATAAATGGCCTCTGTATAAAATGAACGTATAAAGTATGAATAAATTTCTATTTAGTATATTATCTGTAATTCCGATTTCTATTTTCGGACAAAACATTACAGATATGGCTGTAATGAATGATAAGTCGGCAGATAGTCAGGTTGAAAACTGTATATCAATGTCATCTATCGATGATTCGGTATTTATCTATCCTGACAGGATACGTTATGATCAGCGATGTATTCAAATTGAGGGAGAAGATGTATTTGTGTTTAGCGGTGCATTTCATTATTTCCGTGTGCCGCAGCCTTTGTGGCCTGATCGTTTTAGAAAGTTGAAAGCAGGAGGTTTTAACTGTGTGGAAACTTACATTCCATGGAATTGGCATGAACGGAAGATGCCTCGTTCTCTTCAGGATGATTCTTGCTTGGACATGAAGGAATTGGAGGATTTTTTGAAAATGGCGGAAGAATTCGGTTTGTATGTAATCGTCCGTCCTGGTCCTTACATTTGTGCGGAATGGAGTGGAGGTGGTTTTCCTCAGTGGATTATGCAGAAGAAGCCATTGAAAACAAGTTTTGATACGTGGCTGCAAAGTAATGATCCAGAGTTCATGCGTTGGAATGAACATTGGTATAGAGCTGTGTGCCGTGTTGTTGAACCACATCAACTGACTCGGAAAGCCAAAGGGAAGACGGGCGTAATATTATTTCAAGTAGAGAATGAATTCAATCGGATAAAATGGTTTCCGAAAGAAGCTAAGAAGGACTATCTAATTCAGCTTTCGCAGATTGTTCGTAAATATGGAATAGATGTTCCTATTATTACTTGCTGGACTGAAGAGGCGCGTAATGTAAAAGAGGGCATTCTTAATGGCGTCGTGGATATGGTGAACAGCTATCCTCGTTGGGAAATAGAAAAGAATTTCGGACGTTTGATAAACCAACAGTTACGTACCCAGGCTGGTAAACCTCTTATCTCGGGTGAACTGCAGGGCGGTTGGATGAGTGAAATAGGGGGAAAACTAAGCTGGGATCAGGATGGACTAATGCCAGTGCAGACTCAGAATATTACTTTGTACGCTTTACAACGTGGATTTTGTGCTATGAGTTATTATATGACTGTAGGTGGTATGAACTTGGATGATTGGGGAGCAAGGCAAATGACAACAACCTATGATTATGCTGCTGCCATAGGTGAAAATGGTTCGACAAACGAACGTTATAGACGTTTTCAAGGTCTTTCCGGCTTATTAATGAAGCATGGAACAAAAATTGCGCGTGCAGATGTTCAATCATTAAACTATTTTTCTACTGATCCAGAAGTGAAGTTGGTTTTGCGCCAATCTGAAAATGGAGACCGTTACTATTTTGTTAGAACAGAGGAGCATACACGTCATCACTTTGGGACGATTCAGACACCTGATCTGACTTTTGATTTTGCTTTAGAACCATTTGGATCCATGGTTTATTATGTTCCTGCAGGTTCGAGTAAAGGTGAATGGTATCCAAAACTTCCTGAACCGCAGTCTAGATTGGCGCTTCAAGCTGATACAATAAAACTTAAAAGGTGTGAGAGTTTTGCTGATCCACTTCCAAAGCGGTGGAAGAAACTCGACAGAGGGGAGAGTGTAGATAAAAAAGGTATTTATGGACGGCATTTTATTTATTATAGAACGTTTGCACCGGAAGGAAAAATTCTCGAAATTGGACGTATAGGTAAAAAACTAATAAATGGTACGGATGCTGATACGATGTTAGTTTCAGTACATGGGAAACTATTACCTATCTTGAAGGAAGACTTAAATAGTGCATATTATCAGCTTCCCGGAGATTCTTCTGTAAAGCGGAAGCTGGAAGTAATAATGTTATTTGAAAGTAAGGGACTTCACCACCACACCAAGAAAATCGTGGAAGATTATTGGGGAATCGGGCCTAATTACGTGCGTTGTGGAGGTAAAGAGCTTACTTTAAAATATGCTAATTCTGAAAAAGAGCGGGGAGTGAATTTATCACGAGGCGTTTTGAGAGGGAATAAATTGCAGTCTTCAATTAATGAAGGAGAACCTTTGATTATGTGGTACAATTTTGCTTTCCAATTACCAGAATGTTCCAAGGATGTATGGTATCCTTATCATCTTCGTTTGGAACAGAACGGTAATGGATTTATATATGTAAATGGCCATTGTATTGGACGCTGTTGGCAGGATGGCCCTCAAAGAGAATATTATATTCCTGAATGTTGGCTAAATATGGACGGAGAGAATCTTTTGACAATTAGTTTACGCCCTGTAGGAGAAGATGCTGCTATTAGAACAGCAGAGATTATTCCTGTGACATGGGTTGCTGATGCCCATTTATGATTGGTATATGGCAATAATTGATTGAAAATTTTATAGAAGGAATCAGATATTATAAATAGTAAAATATAAAATATGAAAAAACAATTTGTAATTTTGTTAGCGGTTCTGGTGCTGTTAGGTGAATCTTTGATGGCGCAGAATATTGATGTAAAGAGTAAAGGTGAGTTTTTTTCTCATTATTGGAGTGTAGGCGTTGGAGCCGGACGAGCAAATGAGGGATTGCGTGCCGGATGGTTGGAACATTTGAGCTTAGTGAAGGAACACTGTGGCTTTCAGTACGTGAGAATGCATGGAATTTTTCATGATGATATGTTTGTATATTTTCAAGAGGCTGATGGAAACGTTGTTTATAACTGGCAATATGTGGATGAAGTATACGACAGAATGTTGGATATGGGAGTAAAGCCTTTTGTTGAATTAGCTTTTTTCCCGAAAGATATAGCCTTAAAAGATGGTAAGACACAATTTTGGTGGAAAGCGAACGTTTCTGTTGATCGTAATAATTTAAAAAAGTGGCATGATCTGGTGAAAGCTTTTACACAGCATTTGGTGGATCGCTACGGTTTGGAAGAAGTGAAGACCTGGTATTTTGAAGTGTGGAATGAGCCGAACTTGACAGGAAATGGTGCCTTCTTCCATGGAACCAGAAGTGATTATTTCACTTTATATAAGGAAGCTGCCCGTGCTGTGAAATCAGTAAATGAGCAGTTGAAAATCGGTGGCCCGGCTACCAGTAATTTTGTGGCAGACGAACGGCATGAGGGAGAAGTGATGGATCATAAGAAATCGGTGTTTTATTCTCAGGATGTAATTAACACAAAACAATGGAAAGGTGTATGGATTGAAGATTTTCTCCGATATTGTGAGAAGGAAAAATTGCCGGTAGATTTCGTTTCTACACATCCATATCCTACGGATTATGCTTTAGATCCGGAGACGAATCGAAGTAAAAATGCTATACGTTATGTCAACTCGTTAAGGGATGATATCAATTGGCTGCGGAAACAACTGGCTGAAAGTAAATATCCTGATGCTGAGATTCATTTAACAGAATGGAGCACAAGTCCGAATAGTCGCGATAAAATGCATGATATTTTACCTCCGGCTGCATATATTATTAAATCGAATTTAGATTGCTTGGGAATGGTAAATTCGTTAATGTATTGGACATTTACGGACGTATTTGAAGAGAAAGGTGGGGGCGAAAGTATCTTTCATGGTGGTTTTGGTATGATAAACTTTCAAGGGTTAGTAAAGCCTTCTTTTCATGCTTATCGCATGCTTAATCAGTTGGGAGATGAAAAACTGTATTATAATGATCCGCTCTTTGTTAGTCGCTTTTCGAAAAATGGGAAAATAACGGCTATTGCTTTCAATTATCCAAAGGAATATGAAGAGGCGGTTCCATCTGCTAAGAATTTCACAAATTATATGAGTGCTTCATCGAAAAAAGTAAACTTTGTATTGAAAGGATTAAGACCTAAAACCATTTTTTTAGTTGAAACTCTCGATAAGGAACATGGTAATATCTATGATGAGTATATGTCTATAGGTGCACCTCACTCGCCTACGCGTGAAGAAACTTCTTATTTGAAGCAAAAAGCTTGGGATACATATAAAGAAACAATAGAAGTTGCAGAAGATGGCTCGTTGACATTGAGTAGAGAATTGTCACCATGGAGTTGTGTTTTGATTAAGGAATTATGAGACAAGAATAAAAAATATAATTATGGCCAGAAAGATATGGATTTTCTTATTATTTCAGATGATAATGTGCTCTATATGGGCTGTCTGAAGGAGAGGGAAATAGAAGAATAAAAGAACTTAGTTGAAACAATAGTATATTATGGAGTGTAAAAGAAAACTTTTCTTCGTGGTGTTGATCGTATATTCATTAGCAGTTGCTGCCGATGATTTGAAGTTATGGTATGGTCAACCTGCAAAGGTATGGACGGAAGCATTACCATTAGGTAATTCCCGATTGGGAGTAATGGTATTTGGTGGTACTGCTCACGAAGAATTACAGTTGAATGAAGAAACTTTATGGGGAGGTGGACCCCATCGGAATGATAATCCGAAAGCGTTACAAGTGCTGCCGCAGATTAGACAGCTTGTGTTTGAAGGACGTTATCGGGAAGCGCAGGATTTGGTTGCACGCAATTTTGAAACTCCGCGCAATGGTATGCCATATCAGATAATAGGGAGCCTGAATCTTCACTTTCCTGGACATGATTCGGTTACAGATTATTATCGGGATCTGAATATTGAAAAGGCTGTAGCGACGACTCGCTATAAAGTTGGAGATGTAACTTATGTCAGGGAAATATTTTCTTCATTTGTTGATGATGTGGTAATTGTCCGGTTTACAGCGGATAAAGCTGGAAGTCTTTCATTTTCCGCTTCTTTTCAGTCACCTTTGGAGCATGAAGTTAAGAATCGTGAAAAGAGATTGATATTAACAGCAAGAGGACAAGCTCATGAAGGGGTGCCGGGAGCTATTCGTGCAGTAACATTTGCAGAAGCTGAAAGTGATGGAGGACGAGTCACTCTAAAGGGACAATTACTCTCGGTAGATGGAGCAAATTCGGTTACGTTATATATATCTTCTGCCACCAATTTTATAAATTATAAAGATGTGAGTGGTGATGCTTATAAGAATGCGGAGCTTCGTCTGAATGCCGCTCGAAAAGTTCCTTATGAACAAGCTAAGATAAAGCATATTGCAACGTATCAGCAGCAATTTAACAGGGTTAAGTTTGATTTGGGAACTTCTGATGAAGCTGCTCAAGAAACACATATGCGAGTTAAACGTTTTAGTGAGGGAAAAGATGTTTCTTTGGCTGCTTTACTTTTCCAGTTTGGGCGTTATCTGTTAATATCATCATCGCAACCGGGTGGACAGCCTGCAAATTTACAAGGAATTTGGAATAAAGATTTATTGGCTCCATGGGATGGTAAATATACTGTGAATATCAATTTACAGATGAATTATTGGCCGGCTGAAGTTACCAATCTCTGTGAATGCCATTCTCCTCTTATGCAAATGCTGAAAGAGTTAGCAGAAAGTGGAAAAGAGACTGCTCTCACGATGTATGGTTGTAGGGGATGGGTACTACACCATAATACGGATATATGGCGTTGTACAGGAATGGTTGATCGGGCATTCTGGGGGATGTGGCCTAATGGGGGGGCCTGGTTATGTCAGCATTTGTGGCAACACTATTTGTATACAGGTGATAAGACCTTCTTGAAAGAAGCATTTCCAGTAATGAAAGGTGCTGCAGATTTTTTTGTTGATTTTCTAGTTGAACATCCCAAATATGGTTGGATGGTAACTTGTCCTTCTAATTCTCCGGAACATGGTCCGGAAGGAGATGAGAAGAAAAATGCTCCTTCTACAATTGCAGGTTGCACTATGGATAATCAGATTGTTTTTGATCTTTTCTCAAATACTTTGCAAGCTTGCAAAATCTTGAATGAAGACAAAATGTATGCTGATACTTTGCAATATATGGTGAAACGTCTGGCACCCATGCAGATTGGCAAATACAATCAATTACAGGAATGGCTGGAAGATGTGGATAATCCGGATGATAAACATCGGCATATCTCACATGCCTATGGGCTGTACCCTAGTAATCAGATCTCACCTTATACGCATCCTCTATTATTTCAAGCAGTAAAGAATACATTATTGCAGCGTGGTGATGAAGCTACAGGATGGTCTATAGGATGGAAAATTAATTTATGGGCGCGCTTGTTAGATGGAAATCATGCTTTTCGGATTATAAAGAATTTGCTTCAAGGGCGTACTTATCCTAATTTGTTTGATGCACATCCACCTTTCCAGATTGATGGTAATTTGGGCTATACAGCCGGAGTTGCAGAGATGTTATTACAAAGCCACGATGGAGCAGTACATTTATTACCAGCATTGCCGGATGCGTGGGCAAAAGGCAAGATACAGGGATTGGTGGCTCGTGGAGGATTTGTTGTCGACATGGAATGGGAAAATCTGCAACTGGATAAAGCGATAATTCATTCTCGTTTAGGTGGAAATTTGCGTTTACGTTCTTATGTCCCTTTGAGAGGAGAAGGGGTGACTGTGGCAATAGGTGAGAATAATAATGCTCTTTTCTATTCAGCAGACATAAAAGAACCTATGGTTTCCAAAGAAATTAGACCTCAATATCCTATTCTCAATAAAGTTTATGAGTATGATTTGGTGACTGAAAAAGGGCAAACTTATACAATTGAAAGGGGATTTTGATGTTTTGTTAAGCTATAGCTATTAGTTATAAAAAGATAAAGTGAGCATGTAAAAGTTACTTGGTATATTTCGGGCGAATAAATTATTCGCCCGTATACAATGTATTACTTTTCATGTTTTTACTCTTTTAGATAGTCGTAATTTCTCCTGCCATCGGAGTACGCATTCTTTTTCGTACCTCATCAGGCGTATAACCGTGGCCCAGTAGAAACATCAGTTTAGTAACGGCAGACTCTGTTGTACTGTCATATCCGCAAACTACTCCCGCCTGCATTAACTGATAACCCGTTTCATAACGTTCCATCTCTACGGTTCCGGCACTGCACTGGGTGACGTTGACGATGACTATCCCTTGCTCGCAAGCATTGCGCAAGCGGCGTATGAACCACTCTTTGCGGGGAGCATTTCCCGAACCGTAAGTTTCGAGCACGACAGCTTTCAATCCCTCAATGCCCAATATACTCGATACTACATTCTCCTGAATACCCGGAAAGAGCTTTAGGACAGCAACATTGGTATCTAATAGATAATGTGGCTTCAGTTCCCGTTCGATTTCCTTAAAGCGGATTTGCACATTATTATATTTAATATGAATACCTGCTTCTGCCAATACGGGATAGTTGAATGAACGGAATGCATTGAAGTTCTCTGCATTCATCTTGATGGTACGATTGCCGCGCATCAGGTGATTCTCAAAAAAGATGCAGACTTCGGGTACAAGCGGATTGCCTTTTGCATCACGTGCACTGGCTATTTCAAGACTGGTAAGAAGATTCTCTTTTCCGTCCGTGCGGAGTACTCCGATAGGGAGTTGTGAGCCGGTGAGGATGACAGGCTTGCTCAATCCTTCCAACATAAAGCTAAGGGCAGATGCGGTATATGCCATCGTATCCGTGCCGTGCAGAATTACAAAACCTGTGTATCTGTCGTAATGGTCACTAATGATATGTACCAGTTTGCGCCAGGCTTCCGGATCCATATCCGAAGAGTCCATCGGAGGATCGAACTGGTAAGTATCGATATGGAATGTGAAATTTTGCAGCTCCGGTACGTGCTTTTTCAGTTGCTCGAGATTGAAATTCTCTAAAGCACCCGTTTCGGGGTTTTCTATCATCCCGATGGTTCCACCGGTATAGATTAGCAAAATGGAAGTTATATTTGGACTCATACGCATTCTCTTACGATAATTTAGTGCAAATATAATGATATATCTTGAATTTAATATCAAAATGTTATAAAACTATGCCGATGGTAGTGGAATATTGCATGGTTATGTGTGAAAATGACACTTTGCTCTTTTGCATATTTCTGTCTCTTTTGAGGCCTTTCTATATTTTTATTACAAAAAAACCACAAAATGTGATAGATTGAATGTTTTTATTATTACTTTTGCGACACTTATCAATAATGAAAGAAACAGAGAGTATGAACAAGTACTATCAACATACAGTCACATCCATGTGCATGACCATGACCCTTAGGGGTTAATGGATAGTATTTGTGTTTCTACGTGTTACACTATTTTTCAGCAGTTTTTCTTATTTAATTCAAGTCAATACAGGTATATACGTCCTGTTCCCGACACATTGTATCAACCTTATCAATAGTAATAAAGGATATGAAAGTAATAAAATTCGGCGGAACGTCCGTAGGTTCCGCGAACAGTATTTTGAGCGTAAAGAGAATTGTAGAAGCAGTAGAAGAACCGGTAATTGTGGTGGTTTCCGCACTGGGGGGCATCACAGACAAGCTGATAAACACGTCGAAAATGGCGGCTGCCGGTGATGCTGCTTACGAAAATGAGTTCCGCGAAATTGTTTACCGCCATGTGGAAATGATTAAAGAAGTGATTCCCGCAGGTGAAGGGCAAGTGGAACTGCAACGCCAAATTGGTGAACTGCTTAATGAACTGAAAGATATCTTCCAGGGTATTTATCTGATAAAGGACCTTTCGCAAAAAACTTCCGATACGATTGTCAGCTATGGCGAGCGTTTATCGTCCATTATCGTTGCGGAGTTGACGGGAGCCAAATGGTTTGATTCACGCAAGTTTATCAAAACTGAAAAGAAGCACTCCAAGTATGTATTGGATACCGAGTTGACGAATGAATTGATTCGTGAAACATTCAGCACTTTGCCGAAGCGTGCGCTGGTACCGGGTTTCATCTCTACTGATAAGGTGACGGGAGATGTTACGAACCTGGGTCGTGGTGGTTCCGATTATACAGCTTCGGTTATTGCGGCGGCATTGGATGCCGACCAATTGGAAATCTGGACGGATGTGGATGGTTTCATGACTGCAGATCCGCGTGTGATTTCTACTGCTTATACTATTAACGAACTGAGTTATGTAGAGGCAACGGAACTTTGTAACTTCGGTGCCAAGGTAGTATATCCGCCGACTATTTATCCGGTTTGCCACAAGAATATTCCTATTTTAATAAAGAATACATTCAATCCCGAAGGAACGGGAACGATTATCAAGCAGGAAGTATCTGATCCGCGTACGAAAGCGATTAAGGGTATTTCTTCTATCAATGATACCAGTCTGATTACTGTGCAGGGTCTGGGTATGGTAGGGGTGATTGGTGTGAACTACCGCATCTTTAAGGCACTGGCAAAAAATGGTATCAGTGTGTTCCTTGTATCTCAGGCATCTTCGGAGAACTCTACGTCTATCGGTGTGCGTAATGCGGATGCCGATCTGGCATGTGAAGTGCTGAATGAGGAATTTGCCAAAGAGATTGAAATGGGAGAGATTTCTCCGATACAGGCAGAGAAGAACTTGGCTACGGTAGCTATTGTAGGTGAAAATATGAAGCATACGCCGGGTATTGCCGGAAAGCTGTTTGGTACGTTGGGACGTAACGGTATCAATGTGATAGCTTGTGCCCAAGGTGCTTCGGAAACAAATATCTCATTTGTAGTGGATGCCAAATCATTGCGTAAATCACTGAATGTTATCCACGACTCATTCTTCCTGTCGGAATACCAGGTACTGAATCTATTTATTTGCGGTATCGGTACGGTGGGGGGCAGCCTGGTGGAACAAATCCGTTGCCAACAGCAGAAACTGATGATGGAGAATGGATTGAAGCTACATATTGTGGGGATCGCTGATGCTGACCGGGCCATGTTTAGCCGTGAAGGCTTTGATCTGACAGATTTCCGTGCAGAACTGGCAGAGAAGGGCAAACCGAGTACGCTGGAAACTTTGCGTGACGAGATTATTAATATGAATATCTTCAACTCAGTATTTGTAGACTGTACGGCAAGTGCGGCAGTTGCTTCCTTGTACAAAGACTTGTTGTTGCACAACGTTTCTGTAGTGGCTGCCAATAAAATTGCCGCTTCTTCGGAATATGAGAACTACCGTGAATTGAAACAGATTGCCCGTCAGCGTGGTGTGAAGTACCTTTTTGAAACGAATGTGGGTGCGGGACTCCCGATTATCAATACGATCAATGACCTCATTCATAGTGGTGACAAGATATTGAAGATTGAAGCTGTACTGAGTGGTACACTGAATTATATCTTTAATAAGATCAGTGCGGATATTCCTTTCAGCAAGACCATTAAGATGGCGCAGGAAGAGCGTTACTCCGAACCGGACCCGCGTATCGACCTGAGTGGCAAGGACGTTATCCGTAAACTGGTGATCCTGGTACGTGAAGCCGGTTACAGACTGGAACAGTCGGATGTAGAAAAGAACCTGTTCGTACCCGATGATTTCTTTGAAGGTTCACTGGATGATTTCTGGAAGAAAGTGCCGAGTCTGGATGCGGACTTTGAAGCCCGTCGCAAGGTACTGGAAGCGGAAAACAAGCATTGGCGTTTTGTTGCTAAACTGGAGAATGGCAAAGCATCAGTCGGCCTGCAGGAAGTGGGTGTAAATCACCCGTTCTATGGTTTGGAAGGTAGTAACAATATCATTCTGCTGACTACAGAACGTTATAAAGAATATCCGATGATGATACAAGGATACGGTGCCGGTGCCGGAGTGACGGCGGCAGGTGTATTTGCGGATATCATGAGTATTGCAAATGTTTAATAAAATGAAACATATAATCATATTAGGCGATGGAATGGCGGATTGGCCTGTGGAGTCATTGGGCGGTAAGACGCTGATGCAATATGCCAAGACGCCGTATATGGATAAACTGGCGAGCATGGGACGTACGGGACGGTTGAAGACTGTTGCCGACGGTTTCCATCCCGGTAGTGAGGTAGCGAATATGTCCGTTCTGGGCTATGACCTGCCGAAAGTTTATGAAGGACGAGGACCTCTGGAAGCTGCCAGCATCGGTGTAGATTTGAAACCGGGCGAGATGGCAATGCGTTGTAACATCATTTGCATTGAAGGCAATCATATTAAAAACCATTCTGCTGGACACATCACAACGGAAGAAGCCGATGTATTGGTGAAGTACTTGCAGGAACATCTGGGCAATGAGCGGGTGTGTTTCTATACAGGCGTGCAATATCGTCATTTATTGGTGATCAAAGGTGGAGATAAGCGTATCGATTGTACGCCACCGCACGATGTGCCGTTGAAACCTTTCCGTCCGTTACTGGTGAAACCGATGTCGGGTACGGAGAATATAACAGTTCCCGAAGGCGGTGCAGAACTGACTCCGCAACAAACTGCTGATTTGATTAATGATCTTATCCTGCGTTCACAGGAGCTTTTGAAAAATCATCCGTTGAATCAGAAGCGGATGGCGGAAGGGAAAGACCCGGCTAACAGTATTTGGCCTTGGAGTCCCGGCTATCGTCCTAAAATGGAACGTTTGTCTGATAAGTTTCCACAAGTGAAACGGGGGGCAGTGATTTCTGCTGTAGACCTGATCAATGGTATCGGATATTATGCGGACTTGCGTCGCCTGACAGTGGAAGGTGCAACGGGCTTGTATGATACCAATTATGAAAATAAAGTGGCTGCCGCACTGGAAGCCCTGAAAACGGATGATTTCGTCTATCTGCATATCGAGGCCAGCGATGAGGCCGGACATGAAGGGAATGTGAATTTAAAACTACTGACGATTGAGAATCTGGATAGTCGTGCTGTAGGTCCTATATATGAAGCCGTGAAAGATTGGGAAGAACCGGTAGCTATTGCCGTATTGCCCGATCATCCTACTCCATGTGAGCTCCGTACACATACCAATGAACCGATCCCTTTCTTCATCTGGTATCCGGGTATCGAACCGGATAGTGTACAGACCTTTGATGAAGCGTCTGTTTGCGAAGGTAGTTACGGTTTGATGAAAGAAGATGAGTTTATTAATGAATTTATGAAAAGCTGATTATGAAATATTACAGTACCAACAAACAAGCTCCCGACGCCAGCCTGGAAGAGGCCGTAGTGAAGGGACTTGCTGCCGACAAAGGACTTTTCATGCCATATAGCATTAAGCCTTTGCCACAAGAATTTTATGATAGTATTGATACTCTTTCTTTTCAGGAGATTGCCTATCGCGTAGCCGATGCTTTCTTTGGGGAAGATGTACCTGCCGAAACATTGAAACAAATCGTTTACGATACATTGAATTTTGATGTTCCTTTGGTGAAGGTGACGGAAGATATTTATTCACTCGAACTTTTCCATGGCCCGACGCTTGCTTTCAAAGATGTGGGTGGACGTTTCATGGCCCGTCTTTTAGGATATTTCATCAGAAAAGAAGGTAAGAAACAAGTCAATGTGTTAGTTGCTACCTCTGGTGATACGGGAAGTGCGGTTGCTAATGGTTTCCTCGGTGTGGAGGGTATTCATGTATATGTGCTTTATCCTAAAGGGAAAGTCAGCGAAATACAGGAGAAACAATTTACGACTCTCGGACAGAATATCACAGCCCTTGAGATAGACGGTACATTCGATGATTGCCAGGCATTGGTGAAATCTGCTTTTATGGATAAGGAACTGAATGAGCATCTGCAATTGACCAGTGCCAATTCCATTAATGTAGCACGATTCTTACCGCAGGCTTTTTATTACTTCTATGCTTATGCCCAACTGAAGAAGATAGGCAAGGCGAACGATGCCGTTATCTGTGTTCCGAGCGGTAACTTTGGAAATATCACTGCCGGATTGTTTGGCAAACGTATGGGATTGCCTGTGAAGCGTTTCATTGCTGCCAATAACCGTAACGATATCTTCTATCAATATTTGCAAACCGGAGTTTATACTCCACGTCCTTCTATCGCTACCATTGCCAATGCTATGGATGTGGGCGATCCGAGTAACTTTGCGCGTGTGCTCGATCTTTATGGTGGCAGTCATGCGGCCATTTCTACTGAAATCAGTGGTACCACTTATACTAATGAACAGATTGCTGAAACGATGCGTGAAACGTGGAAGGAATGTCACTACCTGCTTGACCCACATGGAGCCTGTGGTTTCCGTGCTCTGAAAGAAGGATTGAAACCAGGTGAAACTGGCGTTTTCCTGGAGACGGCGCATCCGGCAAAATTCCTCGAAACCGTGGAAGGTATTATCGGCGAAACCGTAGAGATTCCTGCGAAACTGAAAGCTTTTATGCAAGGTGAAAAGCAAAGCCTGTCGATGACAAAGGAATTTGCTGATTTCAAAAGCTATCTGTTGTCGCTATAAGAAGCGGAATTTCTTTAAGCAGGAAGAAATAAAGGCCCGGAAACTTGACTTTGGCGTTTCAATATAGTATATTTGTAACCGTAATTTTAACTCTGATTCAAGTTTAAATTAGCATAAGAGGAGGAGCATTGCTTCTCCTCTCTTTTTTTATCCCATCTGAAATGCCACATTTGATCTTCCCGAATGCCACACCTTAATGACTGAAATGCCACACTCTAACGGACAATTAGTGTGGCATTTACCCGATTGAAGTGTGGCATTTGCCTCATTCAACTGTGGCAAACGCATTATCTACTTGTGGCAAACGCATCATCTGTTTGCATGAAACACATGATGCGTTCGGGGGATGTAGACCATCTGTTTCAGAGGTATGCTACTAGCAAGGGCAGCAGTGATAAACCACTTGCCGGAGTTAAGAATGCATAAATCTGCTCTTGACAAAAAGCCGGTAACTACTCAAGGATAATATTATTATAACATGAAAAAAGTCCTCTGCTAACTATGTTGGATTGTTTTTTGTACCTTTGTACCCATATTCATTAATATTGCGAACAAGGAGTTGAAATAGACTTATAATGGAAAAGTAATGAATCAAATGATCAAGTAATACTATCTTAATTCTCCTCCTCCTGGGAGGAGGAGTACCCG
>OKTU01000280.1_pt1 | contig 34587 bp, 24 predicted proteins | sample 1606311 | NCBI WGS metagenome assembly OKTU01 (sample SAMEA3879557, study PRJEB24766) | human gut metagenome | biome: human-associated habitat; feature: feces | place: USA | collected 1985/1987
GTTTTCCCGCCTGACGGCTCTGCATCTGCCGCCGGAGGGCTTTGGTGTGGGCATCGGGCTGCTTGTGCTCATTTTGCTGGGTATGGCGGTGCAGAAGCAGGAAGAGACTATAATACAGTGGAAGTATCAGAAAGGACTTTTCGTGATTTTTATCTTCCAGCATATAAAGAGGCTGTGGAGGCGGGAAGTGCGTTAGTGATGACGTCTTTTAATACGATTAATGGAATTCCTGCAAGTGTAAATAAGTGGCTTATGAGGGATATCCTCAGAGAAGAGATGGGGTTTGATGGTGTATTGATTTCTGATTTTGGTGCCATTGGGGAGTGTGTAAACCATGGGGCAGCAGAAGACAGGGCAGATGCAACAAAAAAGGCTCTTGAGGCAGGAGTAGACATTGATATGATGTCAGGTACTTATCCGGAAAATATACCTGCACTTTTAAAAGACAAAAGTATTAGTGTGGAACTAATTGAAGAATGTGCGTGGCGTATTATGAAGTTGAAAAATGACCTTGGGCTTTTTGAAAATCCATATAAGGGTGCTGATGAAATTAAGGCTAAAGCTTGCATACTTAGTGAAGCACACAGAGAATTGGCTCAAAAAACAGCAGAAAATTCTTTTGTTCTATTAAAGAATAAAGATAATATTCTGCCATTGGATAAAAAGAAGAAAATTGCAATGATTGGACCGTATATAGACAGAAGATATATGTTGGGAGGATGGTCTTTTACAGGAAATCCGGAGGATGTAATAACAATAAAAAATGCGGCGGAAGAGAAACTTGCAGATTATGAAATTGTTTATGCTCAGGGATGCCCAATTCTTTCCGAAGATGTAAAATTAGAAGGGTTTGCAAATTATACAGAAGAAAAATTCTCACAGGAAGATTGTGAAAAAATGAAGGAAGAAGCACTGCGGGCGGCTAAAGAAGCAGATGTGGTTGTATTGGCTATAGGAGAACATTTTCTGCAGTCGGGCGAAGCTACCAGTAAAGGAATTATAGAAATTCCTAAGATTCAGCAGGAATTATTTGAGGCACTTTCGGAGGTGAATTCTGAAATTGCCGTAGTATTATTTAATGGAAGACCATTAGATATTCGCATATTGGAAGAAAGAGCGAAGGCAATATTGGAAGTCTGGATGCCCGGAACTATGGGAGGAGCTGCTATTGTGGAAGTATTAAGAGGTGCAGTTTCGCCTGCAGGAAAGCTGCCAATGAGCTTTCCATATTGCGTGTCACAGGTTCCTGTCCATTATGATGAGTTTCCTACCGGACGTAGACATCATCCTGGAAAAGATAAGGATCGCTATGTCTCGAAATATCTGGATATGCCGAATAAACCACTGTATTCTTTTGGATATGGCCTTACATATACCCAATTTGAAATATCAGATTTAGAGCTAAGTAAAACGGTTATGAAGCCGGGTGAATCTGTTACGGTATCTGTAAAAGTAAAAAATACCGGTGACAGAGAAGGTACAGAAACTTTGCAGCTTTATATTCATGACATTGCAGGAAGTGTAGTGCGCCCTGTAAAACAGCTGAAGGGTTTTGAAAGAGTAATATTAAATGCCGGAGAAGAAAAAGAAGTGTGCTTTACAGTGGACGAAAAAATGCTTCGCTTCCTAAGAGCGGACAATACATTTGGAAGTGAACCGGGAAAATTTGAGGTGTTTATCGGAAATAGCAGTGAAGTGGAAGAATGTAAAGTATTTGAATTATTGAAAGGTTAAAAAGAGGTGTATTATGCAATACAGAAATCCTATTATTTCCGGTTATAATCCGGATCCATCTATATGCAGAGTTGGAGAAGATTATTATATTGTGAACTCATCTTTTGAGTATTTTCCGGGAGTGCCGGTTTATCACAGCAAAAATTTAGTGAATTGGGAATTGGAAGGATATTGTCTGACGGATGAAGAACAGCTTCCGTTGGAAGAGAGCAGACCTTCAGGGGGAATTTTTGCACCAACGATTCGTTATCATGACGGAACATTTTTTATGATAACAACAAATGTTACATCAAAGGGAAACTTCATCGTACATACAAAAGATATGAAGTCAGGATGGTCAAAACCGGCATGGGTAGATCAGGGAGGAATAGATCCGTCGTTATTGTTTGATGGTGATAAAGTATATTTTGTATCTACAACTTCAGATGAACAGGGGGCTGGTATATTTTTATGTGAGGTAAATCCTTTTACAGGAGAAAAATTGACGGAGAGTGTGTGTATTAACCGTGGATGCGGTGGAAGATATCCAGAAGGACCGCATTTATATAAATGGTTTGGAAAATATTACCTTATGTTGGCGGAAGGCGGCACGGAATATGGACATATGGAGACAATGCAAAGAGCAGATAGTCCTTATGGTCCTTATGAACCATGTCCACATAATCCGATTTTATCTCACAAGGAAGACATGCGAGAGGAGATTTATTGTACAGGCCATGCAGACATAATGGAAGATCACAATGGAAATTGGTGGTTGGTGTGTCTGGCAGTGAGAACCTGTTCAGATGAAAATAGGAGGGTATTGCTTCATAATCTTGGAAGAGAAACATTTCTTACACCTGTCGTTTGGACAGAGGCTGGCTGGCCGGTTGTAGGAAATCATGGTTTGATTTCAACTGTTATGGATGGTCCGCTTCCGGGTGGAGAAGTGCAACCGGTAAATAGAAATTTCCATGATAATTTTTCGGATGGTAAATTTAAACTGCAATATAATTTTCTGAGAAATCCCGAAATGAAGAATTATAAATTGTATCCGGAAGAGAAGATGTTATGCCTGGAAGGTACAAAGGTAACTTTAAATGAAACTAAGAGCCCTACATGGATTGGAATTCGACAAAAGGGGTTTTATACTGAAACTGTAGTAAAAGTTTCAGCAGAAGATGTGCAAGGAATGAGAGCTGGATTGACAGCATTTTATAATGATTCTTATCATTATGAAATATATCTGACAAGGGAACAGGAAAAGTATAAAGTCTGTCTTGCAAAGCATATTCATGACATTTTTGTGGTTACAGCAAGTGCGGAAATTCCAAGAGGAGAAAATATTACGCTTAGGCTTGAAACAGATAAAACTTATTATACATTTTCATATAGTCTGGATGGAGAAAATTTCCAGATGCTAGGAACAGGATTAACGGTAGGACTCTGTACAGAGAGCACGAAAACCATGACGTTTACGGGAACATATATTGGTCTGTTTGCAGAGAATGGACGTGGTACCTTCCAGGAATTTAATGTGAAGGTATTGGATGAATAATTAAAAATAAAAACACAGCGTCGATTGTTAAGAAACAGTCGATGCTGTGTTTTAGTTTATAGAAGATTACTTGTTTAAGAGTCTTTCCATTTCCCTGGCAGATAAGTAAGTGTATTTCGTATCATCTCTTTCAGAAGAAGATCGCCTTCCTTCTCTGTAATTCTGCTATAGAGCGTCATGGATTTTGGTACGGTGACAGTATGGACAGTGATCAAAAGATTTTTATTCGGATGGATTGCGGCCGGAGGTCTGCTGGTAATTGTCAGTTGTGTGAAGTACAGAGAATTTATCATTACGGCATTTTTAAATAATACCTGGGCATGGATCAATGCACTGATGCCTGTGGTGATTATTCTGGTTGGGATAAGATGTATGATCAGGGCAGTATTGAAATAAAAGGGGGATGCCATTTATAAAAAAACAGTAAATTCATCCACTTAGGACTAGCCGCCGCGGCTGTAGATTGATACAATAAAAGAAATAGGAAATATCGATTTTTTGCATAGGAGGAACACGGCGGCATGGCGGGATATGTGAGTCTTCAGGATGTAACCAAGACCTATCAAATGGGTGAGATTACCATCAAGGCTGCGGATGGGATCAGCTTTGATGTGGAAAAGGGTGAGTTTGTGATTGTTGTTGGACCGAGCGGTGCGGGTAAGACGACGGTGCTGAATATTTTAGGCGGAATGGACACGGCGACTTCAGGAAAGGTGCTGGTGGACGGGGCGGAGATCAGTAAGTACCGCGGCAAGAAGCTGATCCAGTACCGGCGGGAGGATATTGGATTTGTTTTTCAGTTTTATAATCTGATGCAGAACCTGACGGCGCTCGAGAATGTGGAGCTGGCGATGCAGATTTGTAAGCATCCGCTGGATGCGTCGGAGGTGCTTGCGGAGGTTGGGCTGGAAGAGAGAATGAATAACTTCCCGGCGCAGCTTTCGGGCGGAGAGCAGCAGCGTGTGGCGATTGCGCGTGCGCTGGCGAAGAATCCGAAACTGCTGCTCTGCGATGAGCCGACCGGCGCGCTCGATTATGTGACGGGAAAAGCGATCTTAAAGCTGCTGCAGGATACCTGCCGGGAGAAGGGGATGACGGTCATTGTCATCACTCACAACTCGGCGCTGACACCGATGGCGGACCGCGTGATTAAAATCCGAAACGGAAAAGTGGCGGGCATGAAAACAAATGAGAACCCGACGCCGGTGGAAGAGATAGAATGGTAGGTGGATGATGAGAGCATTTCGAAAAGACTTTATCCGGGAAATCACAAAGAACAAGGGGCGGTTTCTGTCAGTCTTTTTCATCGTGCTTCTTGGCGCGGCGTTTTTCTCGGGCATCCGGTCGGCGGAAGGAGATATGAAGGTTTCGGCGGACCGGTATTATGATGAAGTAAATTATATGAATTTGAGAGTTCTTGGAACGCTGGGGCTGACGGACGATGATCTGGCGGATATCGCGAAGACGGACGGCGTGAAAGCGGTTTACGGCGGAAAGACGGTGGAAGTGCTGCATGACATTGGCGAAAGCGAGCAGGTTGTGAAACTGATTGCGCTGACGGACGGTGTGAATGAGCCGCGCGTGGTCGAGGGACGGATGCCGGAGAAAGAGGATGAAATTCTTGTTGATACGCAGTTTCTGAAAAGTTCCGGCTGTGAGATCGGGGATCAGGTAACGTTCACTTCAGGAACGGAGGATCCGCTCTCAGATTCGCTGACCGGGGATACGTTTACGATTGTTGGTTCGGCGACGCTCCCTTATTATATGGATCTGAACCGCGGAACGGGCTCGATTGGAAATGGAAGCATCAACAGTTTTGCACTGCTGCTTCCGGAGACATTTACCTCGGATCTCTATACAGAGATTTACGTCCAGGCGGACGGCGCACAGGAAGAGGCGAGCTACAGCGATGCGTATGATGAGACGGTGAAAGCTGTACAGACGAAGATTGAAGCGCTCGAGGATGCGGCGTGCGACCGGCGGTATACGGCAGTCAAAACCGAAGGACAGGAAAAGATTGATGATGCAAAACAGCAGGTCGCTGATGCAGAGCAGAAATTAGCGGACGCAAAAACAGAGCTGGATGACGGTGCACAGCAGCTTGCCGACGCGAAAGTGACGATTGCGGACAAAGAGCAGGAACTTCTCGACGGCGAACAGACGTTAAAGGACAAAGAACAGGAGCTTCTTGACGGAAAGCAGACGATTGCTGAGAAAGAACAGGAACTCCTTGACGGAAAACAGACCATTGCAGACAAAGAGCAGGAACTTCTCAGTGCGAAAGCAACCATCGCCGATAAAGAGCAGGAACTGGCATCCGGCAAGGCAACGCTGAAAGATAAAGAGGCGGAACTTGCGAGCGGAAAAGCGACGCTGGAAGCAAAGGCGGCAGAGCTGGAAAGCGGAAAAGCAGAGCTGAATCAGAAAGCCGATGAACTTGCAAGTGGAAAAACCACACTTGAGGCAAAAGCGAAAGAACTTTCCGACGGAAAAGCACAGCTTGCAGAGAAAGAAACAGAACTGGCATCCGGCAAAAAAGAGTTAGAGGAAAAAATGACGCAGCTTTCGGCGGCAAAAACCGAACTGACTCGGAAGCAGACAGAGCTGAATACTGCAAAAGAGCAGCTTTCCGAAAAAGAAACGGAATTGAATATTGCAAAGGAGCAGCTTTCCGCTGCACGCGAGGAACTGGACAACAAGAAAGCAGAAACCGCTGCAGGACGCACACAGTATGAAGCGCAGAAGGCAGCGTATGAAGAACAGAAGAGTCAGTATAAGACAGCCAAGGATCAGTTAGCCCAGATTTCCAGTCAGCTTCCGATGGTGGAGGCTGCGCAGACAGAAGTGACTGGTCAGATCGAGGTGATTGAGGCTCAGCTTGACGGACTGACGGAGGAAGATGAAGCATATGTATCTCTGTTGGAACAGAAAACTGCACTGGAAGCAAAGCAGACAGAGTTAGCACAGCAGCTTTTCACGATGCAGGAGCAGAAAACATTTCTGGAACAAAACATCGCAGCGTTTGAAGCAGCAAGCGCTGATGCGGAAGCCCGGCTTGCGGCTGCAGAAGCTCAGATTACCGACGCAGAAAGTCAGCTTGCCGCTGCAGATGCACAATTAACAGAAAAAGAGCAGGAATGCACCGCAGGCGAGGCACAGATTGCTTCTGCAAAAGAAGAACTGGAAAGCGGCGAAGCTCAGATTACAGAGGCTCTTGCCCAGCTTCAGGATGGAGAAGCACAGGCAGAAGCTTATCAGAAACAGATTGAGGATGGCGAAGCCCAGCTTGCATCCGCCAAAACAGCGATTGCCGACGGAGAAGCTCAGATTGAGACGAACCGCAGTAAATTAAAAGACGGAGAAACTCAGCTTGCGGCTGCCAGAGCCCAGCTTGCTGATGGGGAACAGCAGATTGCATCGTACCGACAGACGATTCAGTCGGGTGAGGCCCAGCTTGCCGCTGCAAAGCAGACAATTTCCAGTGGAGAAAGTCAGCTCGCCGACGCGAAACAGACGATCGCCGACGGCGAAACCCAGTTAGCAGAAGCAAAGCAGACGATCGCCGATGGAGAAAGTCAGCTCGCCGAAGCAAAGCAGACGATTGCCGACGGTGAAACCCAGCTTGCCGACGCGAAACAGGAAATCGCCGACGGAAAAATCTCCCTTGCGGATGCGAAACAGGAAATTGCCGATAAAGAAAAAGAACTTGAGGACGGCAAAGCCGAATACGAAAAAGCAAAAGCCGACGCCGAACCAGAAATCGCAGATGCGAAGCAGGAAATTGCGGACGGTGAGAAAACACTCGCAGACCTGAAAAAACCAACGTGGTACGTCTGGGGACGGGATAAGGTAACGTCAACTGAGAGCTTCGGTCAGGATGCCAGCCGTATCTCGAATATCGGAAAATTCTTCCCGGTTATCTTCTTCCTCGTGGCTGCTCTCGTCAGCCTGACGACGATGACACGAATGATCGAGGAACAGCGTCAGCAGATCGGAACGTTAAAAGCCCTCGGTTATTCCGACGGCGTGATCGCCTTTAAATATTTCGCATACGCGATGCTCTCCACCGTATCCGGCGCTCTCGCGGGCGTGGTGGTTGGAGAAAAAATCCTGCCCTGGGTTATTATGAATGCCTACGGCATGCTGTATACCGGACTCCCGTATTACATGACCCCGCTGAATTGGGAGCAGGGAGGCCTTGCGATTCTGGCGAGTGCAGCCTGCACCGGCGTGGCGACGATCGCGGCATGCTACAAAGAACTCGCCGCAGGTCCGGCAGAGCTGATGCGGCCGGAAGCACCGAAAAACGGCAAACGGATTTTCCTGGAACGTATCGGCGTACTCTGGAAACATCTGAACTTTACGCAGAAATCAACCGTGCGGAATCTGGTACGGTATAAAAAACGATTCTTCATGACCGTTATCGGAATCGGCGGATGCATGGGTCTGATCCTCGTCGGTTTCGGCCTTCAGGATTCCATCACCGCGATTGCGAAAAACCAGTTCGTCAGCCTCTTCACCTATCAGGCGAATGCTGTGCTGAATTCAGATGTGGATGAATCCGAAAAAGAAGCATTGCAGACCGATCTGGAAAACCACAGCGGCATCGATGAGCTGCTGGAAATGTACTGCCAGAACATCGAACTGCAGACCGACAAAAAGACCGTGGATGCAGTGCTTGAAGTGCCGAAAGAACTGACGAATTTCAATGACTTCTATGCCTTCCGAGACCGGAAAAGCGGAGAAGTTTACGAATTCCCGACCGACGGCGGCGCAGCCATCAGCGAAAAGACAGCAACGATGCTCGGCGTAAAAGCAGGCGACACGGTTCAGCTGAAAAAAGGCGACGATATTGTGGACGTAAAGATTTCGATCATCGTCGAAAACTACGTGCGCCATTATCTGTATCTGGCCCCGGATCTCTACGAGGAGCTGTTCGGCGGAGCGCCGGATTACAACCAGCTTCTGATGAAATATCAGGACACGTCGAGCAATTATGAGACAGCACTCGGAGAAAAAATCATGACGTACGACGGTGTAGCGGCAATCTCGTTCACATCCGACCTGATTGATCAGATTGACAACATGCTTCGTTCCCTCGACATCGTCATCGTGGTGCTGATCGTATCGGCGGGCCTGCTGGCGTTTGTGGTGCTGTACAACCTGAACAACATTAACATCACCGAACGACAGAGAGAGCTGGCAACGCTGAAAGTGCTCGGCTTCTTCGACGGCGAGGTGGCATCGTACGTGTACCGGGAAAACATGGTGCTGACACTGTTCGGCGTTATCGCGGGCATGGGAATTGGAACGTTTTTACATCATTGCGTAATTCAGACCGTCGAGGTCGATATGATGATGTTCGGACGAAACGTGTTCCCGCGGAGCTACGGCTGGAGCGCCCTGATTACCCTGGCGTTTGCCCTGTTCGTCAACTTTATGATGTTCTACCGGTTAAGAAAAATTGATATGATTGAATCGCTGAAAAGCGTGGAGTAAACAACAGAAAAAGGCCGTCCGCGGTGATGCAGAGAATCTGCAGAAACCGTGGGCGGTTTTTTCATTTTGAAAGTGAAATATGAGCCGGAATGCTTGTTTTTTCAGACATTTCGTTGTATAAAAAAGATAAGGGTTTTTATCAGAACAGAATCAAAAAACAAAGAGTAAAGGGGATTTTTACAAATGGGAACAACAGAAACGAAAAAAATGAGAGTCGGCGTTGTCGGCTGCGGAGCGATCAGTGATATTTATCTGACGAACATGATTCATAACTTTGAGAATCTTGAGGTAGTAGCATGCTGCGCAGGCCATCTTGAACATGCGAAAAAGAAAGCAGAGCAGTATGGCATCAAGGGCTGTACCTACGAGGAAATTCTGGCAGACCCGTCGATTGAAATGGTAGTCATTCTGACACCGGCACCGACCCACGAGGGGCTGATCCGTCAGGCACTGGAAGCCGGAAAACACGTTTACACTGAAAAAACAATGACCCTCGCACCGGAAACGGCAGCGAAACTGATCGAGCTGGCAGAGGAGAAACATCTCTATCTCGGTTCCGCACCGGACACCTTCCTTGGATCGGCACTGCAGACCGCAAGAAAAGCGATCGACGACGGGCTGATCGGCGAGGTGACATCTTTCGAAGCATGCGCAAACCGCGATCTTGATTTGCTGGCGAGCATCTTCCGTTTTCTGCGGATGCCGGGCGGCGGTATCTGCTACGATTTCGGTGTTTATTATCTGACCGCCATCGTCAGCCTTTTCGGCCCGGTGGACCGTGTCGTTTCCTCCGTGCGCAACCTTGCGCCGAAGCGCGTCAATGTCGTCCCGGACAGCCCGGAATACGGCCAGGAATTTGACTACAGCAACGAGAGCCAGGCTTTCACGATTCTGGAAATGAAAAACGGCGTGACCGGCACATTCTGTGTCAATGGCGACAGCATCATCAACGATCAGGCGGTATTCACAATTTACGGCAAAAAAGGTATTTTAAAGCTGGTGGACCCGAACAATTTCGGCGGCGATATCGTCTACATTCCGGGCGTGAAGGACTGGACACAGCAGGCAGTTCCGGAAGTGCTGGATTATGGCTTTGCCTACAGCGAAAACAGCCGCGGCCTCGGTCCGTCCGAGATGGCAGAAGCAATTGCAGAGGGCAGACCAAACCGTGCGAATGCCAAAATGGCATATCACGTACTCGATACGATCGATCAGATTATGAAGAGTGCGGAAACGGGTGCATTTGAGAAGGTTCCATCCACCTGCGAAAGACCGGAGGCCATGCCGAATTCATAGCCTATTTCTGATAGGATTGCAGGTACATCTGACGGAAGTCGGTAGGGCTTACATTTTTTGATTTCAAAAAGACTCTGTTAAACGTAGAAATACTGTTAAAACCGGATTCGAGCGACACTTCGGTGATCGTGAGATCCGGTTTTTTTAACAGGTTTTCGGCGATATGGAGCCGTTCCCTGGTGACGAAATCCGTGAAGGAGAGGCCGGTGTATGCGCGGAACAGCTTGGAAAAATGGCAGCGGGAGAATCCGGCGACCTTTGATGCTTCTTCCAGAGAAACCGGTTCGGTGCAGTGACTCGAGATCCAGGTACATGCAGCAATCATCTGGCGGTGTACCTGTGCGGAATGGCCTGTTTTTTGCGGTGCGGCAGTTTCGGTCGGCACGGAGAGATTTTCGCCGAGCAGAATAAAAAACTGATACAGCAGAACGCATCCGCGCAGCTCGGAAAAACTGATACCGGAGAGGGAGAGCCTGCGCAGCTCTGTCAGAAATCCGCGGAGTTTTTCGATTTCCGGGAAGTTGTTCTGATTTAGAAGACGGATCTGATAAAAAAGATAAGCAACAGACTGGAAATCCACGCGTTTTTCCAGAAAATCTGCATCGAGCTGAAGCATGATCAGGCGATGTTCTCTGTTGGTTGTGGAAACAGCGTGCAGCTCGCCGGGCCAGATAAAAAGAAGATCACCGGGCTTCAGCGGAAAGGTTTCTCCATTTACTTCATAGATAATGCCGTCATCCTGTGCAAGCACAATTTCAATATAGTGATGCCAGTGCAGACCGAAATAGGCGGGGACATGCGAAATAGAGATATCGTAAACATAGCTGTTAGCAAAATGATTGTTTTCGAAAAAAGAAGTCGAATCGTTTTTCATGGCAAAAGAATCCTCCGTATCTGATAAACGGTATTATACAACAGAAGAGAGAAAAAATATAGAAAAAATCGAAACATCTGGGCAATGATCGGCAATATATAAGTAGTGTTTTACGAGGATCTGTATTATGGTTAAGATATGAAAATTGTGAAGAACGGCAGAAATCGGAAAAAGAGTGATGTGATTTTGGCGAAAATTCACAAAAAACAATAAAAGTTTATGAAAAGTGAAGAAGTGAGAGGTAAGCGAAAAATGCAGATTTATGTAGATGGAAATGCTGTGCGAAGCGGAAATGGGCAGAAGGAATATCCATTTCGGACGATTTCCGAGGCGGCAAAAATTGCAAGGCCCGGCGACGAGGTGCTTGTAGCACCTGGCGTATATCGGGAATATGTAGATCCGGCGAATGCGGGATGTGAGGATGCAAGAATTGTGTACCGTTCTGTGGAACCGGGAAAAGCTGTGATTACCGGTGCGGAAATTGTGGATAACTGGGAGCATTTGGAAGGTGATGTGTGGACAGCGCGCGTTTCGAACGGATTGTTTGGGGATTACAATCCATATACGACACTGGTCAGCGGTGACTGGTTTATCGCATCCTACACGGCACACACCGGAGAAGTGTATCTGAATGGAAAATCCATGTATGAGGTGACGAGCCTGGACAAGGTGAAAAAGCCGGAGATCTATAAAAAATCCTGGGATCAGGCATTCACGGTTTACACCTGGTATGTGGAGCAGGACGAAGAAAAAAATGAGACCGTTTTCTATGTGAATTTTCAGGGAAAAAATCCGAACGAAGAAACCGTAGAAATCAATGTACGTGAGAATTGCTTTTATCCGTCGAAGGAGGGCATCGGTTACATCACTCTGTCCGGCTTTGTTGTAAAACAGGCGGCAACTCAGTGGGCTCCGCCGACGGCATATCAGGAAGGAATGGTCGGCCCGCACTGGTCAAAGGGATGGATCATCGAGGATTGTGAAATTTCAGATTCGAAGTGCTCGGGCATTTCCCTTGGAAAATACAGACAGCCGAACAATGACAATAAATGGCTCAAATGGAAATTCAAAGATGGCACACAGACGGAGCGTGACTGTATCTGCCAGGCGCAGCGGGAGGGATGGACAAAGGAAAATATCGGAAGCCACATCATCCGCCGGTGCAACATCCATGACTGTGGACAGACGGGTATTGTAGGCCACTTAGGTGGTGTGTTCTCGATTATTGAGGATAACCACATTCACCATATCAATAATAAACAGAACCTTGCGGGTGCGGAGATCGGCGGCATCAAGATGCATGCGGCGATCGATGTGATCATTCGAAGAAACCATTTCCATCACTGTACGAGAGGCCTCTGGCTTGACTGGCAGGCACAGGGCACACGCGTTACGCAGAACCTGTTCCATGACAATACGCTGCCGAACGAGGAAAATGCAAATCCAGAAGGTATGGACGGTATCGGCGAGGATATCTTTATTGAAATTTCCCACGGACCGACGCTGGTGGACAATAACGTACTGCTTTCGGACCGCGCTATGAAGCTGGCAACACAGGGTGTTGCGGTAGTACATAACCTGATCGCGGGATCGTTTACTGCTGTCGGCCGAGGTGTCAACAATGGCTCCGACAAGCTGCCGTCGCCGCGCTACACACCGTACCATGTGCCGCATCGCACGGAGATCAACGGATTTATGACAGTTCTTCACGGTGACTGCCGGTTCTACAATAATATCTTCATTCAGAAGCCGGTTCGTGCGGGAATGGAAGAAATCCGTAAACTGACTGGGGATAATGAATGGGATGACGGAAATCTGACAGCAGGAACCGTGCCGTACAGCGGATATCCGACGCTGGAGGAGTACGTGGCAAGATTTGAGGGCTACTGCGGAATGGGTTCCGGAAAGTCACCGGATCTGTATTACGAGAAGCTGCCGGTATGGCTTGGCGGCAACGTTTACTTCAATGGGGCGAAGCCGGCAGAGCAGGAACAGGACGCTGTAGTGGATACCGAGCATGAAATCACCATCGGTGTAAAAGAAGAGAACGGAAAATGGAAACTGGAGACCAATGTTTACGATTATCTGCCGCAGAATGCCTGTGCAGTGATCTCAACGGAGACGCTTGGCATGGCATTTGAGCCGGAACAGAAATATGAGAATCCGGATGGAACGCCGATCGTGTTCCGATATGACTACTTCGGAAACCGTCAGGGCATTCATCTGCTGCCGGGCCCGTTTGCATCAAAGGAGGCTGCGGAAGAAGCATTATCATAAAGAAATTCTATAGACCCGCAAAAAAATAGTGTAAAAAATTCAGCGCCGCAGAGAGTGAATGATTGCGTCACAGCCTTTTTTGCAGGGTTTTCGGGTTTTACTATAACAAAAAGGAGTATAGAGAAATGATTTACTATGTCAATAATTCCGCTCCGAAGAATGGAAACGGAACAAAAGAGATGCCGTTCAAGTTCATCAACGATGCGGCAAAAATTGCAAAGGCAGGAGATGAAGTTCTGGTTGCACCTGGTATTTACCATGAATATGTTGATCCGGTCAACGGCGGAACCGAGAATGCAAGAATCGTCTATAAGAGTGAGAAGCCGCTCGGCGCAAAGATCACCGGTGCGGAAACGATGAATGACTGGGAGCATTACAAAGATAATGTGTGGGTATGCCGTGTAGACAACGGAGTGTTTGGCAATTATAACCCATACACGACAATGGTCGGCGGTGACTGGTATTTTGCACCGGTGGTACGCCATACCGGCGCGGTTTATCTGAATGACCGCCAGTTATACGAGGCAGAGACGCTCGAGGAGTGTATCAAGGGCGAGGTTTATGCGCCGTCCTGGGAGCCGGAGTGGTCGGTTTACAAATGGTATACCGAACAGGACAAAGAGAAAAATCAGACGGTCATCTACGCAAACTTCCAGGGTAAAAACCCGACGGAGGAAAAAGTAGAAATCAACGTGCGCCGGAACTGCTTTATGCCGTCGAAAACAGGCGTAAATTACATTACGTTCAGTGGATTTGATGTCAGCAAGGCGGCAACGACATGGGCTCCGCCGGCCGCTTACCAGGATGGTATGATCGGTCCGCATTGGTCGAAGGGATGGATTATTGAGGACTGTGAGGTCAGCAACAGCAAGTGCTGCGGTATTTCGCTCGGAAAATATTACGATCCGGAGAACGACCATTACTTTACCAGAAAACACGTAAAAAGCCCGACTCAGATGGAGCGTGATGCTGTGTGCCGCGGCCAGTATCACGGCTGGACGAAGGAGAACATCGGAAGCCATATCATCCGCCGCTGCCACATCCATCACTGTGAGCAGACCGGTATTGTCGGACGGATGGGCGGTGTGTTCAGTATCATTGAGGACAACCACATTCACAACATCAACAATATGCAGCAGCTTGGCGGAGCCGAGATTTCCGGTATCAAGATGCATGCAGCGATCGATGTTGTGATGAGAAGAAATCACATTCATCATTGTACGATGGGCATCTGGTGCGACTGGGAGGCACAGGGAACACGCCTGACCCAGAACCTGCTGCACGACAACTGCCCGCCGGAGGGAACACCAAAGGCAGAGGGCGCAATGATGAGTCAGGATATTTTCATCGAGGTTGGCCATGGTCCGACACTGATCGATAACAACATTATGCTCTCACCGGTCAGCGTTCGTATGGCGACCGATGGTATTGCCTGCGTACACAATCTGATGCTTGGCTCATTAACTGCAGTTGGCGGCGGAACAGGAGACCGTTACACGCCGTATCACATCCGTCACCGTACCGAGGTTGCCGGATTCATGACATTCCTGCATGGCGATGACCGGTTCTACAACAACATCTTTATCCAGAATTACCCGGTTGAGGAAACAGAAACGGTTGAGGACATGGGCTTCAAGATGGAGGATAACCAGGAGGTCGGAACGCATGTGTTCGACGAGTATCCGACCTATGACGAGTGGATCAGCCACTTTGAGCTGGACAAACCGGCCGACATGAGCAAGCTGGAGCCGTATCACAACAAGTGCCATCTGCCGGTTTGGGTAAACGGAAACGCTTACTTTAACGGAGCAAAGGCGTGTGTGAATGAAAAAGAGAATCTTGTGGATAACGAGAACCAGGTTAAGGTGGAACTTGTGGAAAAAGACGGCCACTATTCCATCAAGACGAACGTGTATGAGTTCCTGAAGGATTTCCGGACGGGAATTATCAACAGTGATATTTTAGGATACGCCTTCGAGCCGGAGCAGAGATTCGAAGATCCGGACGGAAGCACGATTATCTTCGATCAGGACTATCTTGGCGAGCACCGCGGCGTGGCAGCAATGCCGGGACCGTTTGCGGATGGAGCTGAGGCAGAGAAGATTCTGTGGTAGAAGAAATCAGAACTTACCGGTTGATACGAAAAAAACAGGGCGCTGTGCAGGAAATGGCACAGCGCCCTGTTTTGGTAAAAGGAAAGTCAGGATGCCTTTGCAGAATCTTTTGCCGTCGGCATTTTCTCGTATAAGATTTTCAGCATAATCGGTGTTGCAATACTCGAGAAAAGAATCAGCAGAATCACGGCACTGAAGAAATCGCCGGATAAAAAGCCTGCATTCAGACCCTTTTGCGCAACGATCAGACAGACTTCACCACGGGTCATCATACCGACACCGATTTTCAGGCTGTCGCCCCAGGTAAAGCCGCATCCCTTTGACATCAGGCCACAGCCGATAATTTTTGCGGCAAGGCCGACGATGACGAAACAGATGGCAAAGAGTACGAATTTCTCGTTCATGCCGCTGAGCGTTGTTTTGAGTCCGATACTTGCAAAGAAAATCGGTCCGAAAATCATATAGGAGCTGATATCCATTTTTTCTTCGATGTAATCGGAAGAATCGAGGGAACACAGGATAACGCCCGCAACGTATGCACCGGTAATATCGGCGATGCCGAAATATTTTTCGGAAATGTAGGACAGTCCGAAGCAGAGTGCAAGACCCAGAATCGGGAGACGGCGGGTGTGCGGAAATACGGAGTTCATGCGGTTGAACAGCTTAAAGCAGAGAAAACCGAGCACAATCGCAAGGGCAAAAAACAGAATGGTGGAGGCTGCTACTTTCAGCGGATTGGATGTCGGATCTTTAAAACCGATGACAACAGTCAGCACAATGATACCAATGACATCGTCGATGATGGCTGCATTTAAGATGGTTGTTCCAACCTCTGTTTTCAGCTTGCCGAGTTCTTTCAAGGCCTGTACGGTGATGCTGACCGATGTCGCAGTCAGAATAACACCGATAAAAACAGCGTGGTAAAATTCTTCCGTTCCGACAGCAGAGAAGCCATAAAAGCTCATGTATAAGATGGCTCCAAGAACGAGAGGAACAAAAACACCGGCACAGGCGATCAGCAGGGATTTCACTCCGGTGCGGAGCAGATCCTTCAGGCTGGTGCCAAGACCTGCGGAGAACATCAGCAAAATGACACCGATCTCAGCCATCTGTGCAAGAAAGTCAGACTGCTGAACGAGTCCCAGCACACTGGGTCCAAGGACAATACCGGCAATCAGCTCGCCCACAACCTGCGGAGCCTTGCATTTTCTGGCAAGAATACCAAACAATTTTGCGAATACGATAATGATTGCCAGGTCTTTTAAAATGACATACGTATCCATGAAAAAGATACCCCCTTTTATGAATTTTATGTATGTGTCGGCAGCTTGAAAGAGCAATGCCGGAGTTTGATACGCATACATTTTCAGTATAGCAAAAATTGAGAAAAAATACTATCGGCAAGAAAGAAAAAATAAAGTAAAACGGAAAAATGATGCAGGCGTATGGAACCGTTCTTTTGTAAAACAAAACTGGAAAAGAGGATTGTGAGGATTATTGTCAGATTCAGAGCAGTGAACGGTAATGGAAAAAGAGATATAGAAAAGAGCATGTAGATATAGTATGATCAAAGCAGCAAATAAATTTTACATGGAGTTCAAAAAGCGGGATCAAAGAAAAAACGAAAGGGGAAATAAAAAATGAGAGTTGGGAACGTGAAAGAAATTGTATTTTCCAAAGATCCAAAACAGATGAACTGGCTGCGGGAGGATTTCCCATACGCCGAGGTAAAATGCCCGCCGGAGTTTTCGGCTGAGGTGCAGAATGAGAAAGACGGAGATGTGCTGACAACGAAGATTGTGGTTTCTTACAACGGTGCGCATCCGTATTTTACAAATGCCGGAAGTATTGGGGTTTCATTTCCGTTGCAGGACCGCTACACGGACAGTGTGACCTGCCGTGACTATCGGTGCCATGCACATGTTTTCTGTGGGGAGAATACCAGTTATATCATGGCACTCCGCATGGGCGGTGCGGCTCCGCATCTGGGAATGGTGCTCACAAAAGGCAGTTTTTCTGCTTACAGTATTGAGCGCGATCTGAAACTGCAGAGCAATGACAGAGGCTGCTTCTGGCTGCACCCGTCCGCACAGGAATTTGCGCCGGGAGATACAATGAAGCTGGAGTGGAAGGTATTTCCGCATCGGGGACGCGAAGATTTCCGGGAGAAATTAAGAGCATTTCCCCGGGTGATTCTGGTGGATGCTGAGCAGTATGTGATTTATCCGGGAGAGACGAGTAAGGTAACCATTGAGCCGACATTTCCAGCGGAAAAAGTGACGATAAACGGAGCGTCGCTGGAAAAGACGGAAAATGGTGTTTATGAATATCTGTTTGAAAATGAAAAAACAGGGGAGTATGTACTTTCGATCTGTGCCGACGAGGTGAAAACCACCTGCCGTCTTCTCGTGCAGGAGCGGCCGGAAACACTGGCTGCAAAACGGTGTGCGTTTATTGTTGATCACCAGCAGTATCATGGAAAGATCAAAGAACTGCAGGGCGCATATCTGCCGTATGATAACGAAGAAAAAATTCTCGTCTGCACGCCGGAGAATGATTTCAATGCCGGAAGAGAGCGTACGGGAATGGGCGTGCTGATTGCACGGGCACTGCAGCAGAATCTTTTAAAAGACCGGGAAAAAGCGGAGCAGAGTCTTCGTGAGTATCATGCATTCTATCTTCGCGAGCTGGTAAATGCATCAACTGGACTTGTATGCAACTGCTCAGGAAAAGACAACAGCTATTTTCGGCTTTACAACTACCCATGGGCAGTGACATTCTTTCTTGAATGCTGGAAGCTGTGGGGAGAAAAAGAAGATCTGAAGACAGCAGTTCATATCACAGAGAAATTTTATGAACAGGATGGATTCCGTTTTTATCCGATTGAAATGCCGATTGTGATGCTCTGTCATGAGTTGGAAAAAGCAGGAGAACAGAAGGATCTGAAAACAGTAAAAGATCTGTTTCGATGTCATGCTGATCAACTGATTGAGATTGGAACGGCTTATCCGGCTTCGGAAGTAAATTACGAGCAATCGATCGTACAGCCGGCGGCCGAAGTCATTCTTCAGGTTTACGAAGTGACAGGGGAAGAAAAATACCTGCGCGGAGCGGAGCAGCAGATCGCCGTCCTCGAACTCTTCGACGGCCAGCAGCCGGACTACCATCTGCATGAAACTGCAATCCGCCACTGGGACGGCTACTGGTTCGGAAAACGCAGAGTCTTCGGAGATACTTTCCCGCACTACTGGAGTGCAGAAAACGGTCGAACCTTCAAGCGCTACGCTCGCCTGACCGGAAACGAAGAATATAATATTCGCGGTGAGCATTCCCTGCGCGGCGTGCTGTCCATGTTCTTTGAGGATGGAACAGCGACCTGTGCGTACCTGTATCCGTATTCCGTCAACGGCCAGAAAACCGATTTTGCCGATCCGTATGCCAATGACCAGGATTGGGGATTGTGCATGAACCTGGAATAAAGAATGACCAGAACCTTCAAACTGAAATCATACAGAGTGATTCAGTTTGGAGGTTTTTTGGATTTGCAGAAGATGGATTCCGGCATGGTGTAAGAATAATGATATGATTTTCCTCAATGATGATGTAATAAAACCAGAACCAGACAAAGGATTTGTGAAAATCAAAAGGGTATGGAAACAATCCATACTCTATTTTTTCTTTTAACAAAGAGAAATAAAAAACGTTGACGAAAAAAAAGAAATTTGATAAACTGGAAAAATAAAAGGGAGTAGCTAGCCAACCGTGTTCACTTCTTCGTCAGTACAGCTATTGATATTCAATAACTCGGAAAGTGATTAAATAGCGAGACTTTTACTGTAGATGCAGTAGGAGTCTCTTTTTTTATGCCTATAACACCTGCTGCAAAGAATGCAAAAGAAAGAGAGGAAGATACGTATGATGTTACAGGCAGGGATTTTGATAGTGGGTTTCCTTTTTCTGGTAAAAGGAGCAGACTGGTTTGTGGAAGGGTCTGCAAGCATAGCAAGAAAGTTTGGAATTCCCCAGCTGATTATCGGACTTACCATTGTTGCAATGGGAACGAGTATGCCGGAGGCTGCTGTAAGTATTACCGCAGCGATGCAGCAGAACGCAGGAATTACGATAGGAAATGTGGTTGGAAGCAATATTTTGAATATTTTTATTATTCTCGGACTTACGGCATTAATAACAAATGTGGCAATACAAAGGTCTACCTTGTTTTATGAAATACCGTTTATGATGTTTGTTACGGTAGTTTTAATGATATGCGGAATCACAGGAGGAAAAGTAACGTTTGCCGAGGGCATAGTCTTATGGGTACTGTTTCTTGTATATCTTGGCTATTTGTTTGTAATGTCAAAAAAAGGGGAAAATCCGGAAGAAGAGGAAGCGAAAAATTATCCTGTCTGGAAATGTCTTCTTTTGATGGTGGCAGGCGGCGTCCTGGTTGTAAAAGGAAGTGATTTTGCCGTCAGCGGGGCAACCGAGATTGCACGATACTTTGGAATGAGTGAGCGTTTTATCGGACTGACGATTGTTGCTCTCGGAACATCCCTTCCGGAGCTGGTAACATCTGTGACAGCAGCAAAAAGAGGGAATGCAGGAATTGCAATCGGAAATATTGTCGGAAGCAATATTTTTAACATTTTATTTGTAATTGGAACAGCCGCACTGATCTGTCCGGTGCCATTTGAAACTAAATTTATCGTAGACACAGGAATCGCAATTCTGGCAGGTCTGGTTTTATGGATTGGGACGTACAAGAACAGGGAATTACGGAAAACGTGTGGTGTCGTTATGCTTTTATGCTATGCAGGATATTTTGCATATTTATGTGTGGTATAAGATGAGCCATTTTTGATGAAACCATTATTTAAGCACCGACCATTTGGCCGGTGCTTTTGAAGTGCATTCTTCTGGAACATATGCTATAATCTGATCAAAGTAGAGAAAAGCGGAGAGTAGAAATGAAAAAATTACCAGAATCAGAACAGGAAATTATGATGATTATATGGGAATATGAGGAACCTGTCAGTCGATTTCAAGTTGAAGAAAAATTGAATGTAGAGAAAAATGTTGCACCGAGTACCATTTTAACATTGCTTACTCGTTTGGAAAAAAAAGGATTTATTCAAAAAGTGAGGAACGGGAAATCAAATCTTTATGTACCATTAGTAGAAAAAGAAAATTATATAGGCACGGTTGGAAAAAACATGTTAGATAAAATGTTTCAAGGGTCATTAGCAAAATTCGCATCGGCACTGTATGATGGAGAAAAACTTAGCTCAAAAGAGGTTAAGCAATTGCAGGAATTTATTGACAGACAAAAATAGAAAAAGTGGTGTAGAGGATATAGTTACAGATGGCATTTATCATAAAGTGGAATCTTTCAATAGGCATAGTCGCATTTATGGCATATGTTGTACAAAAAATAATGGGGAAAAGGCTCGGTCATTACTGGAGAAAGATAGTCTGGATACTTCTGACACTTAAAATGTGCTTTCCGTTTTGGAGTGTGACAGAGAAATTTCGGCAACATCCTTTTATGATTTCTATGCCGGCATATTATATCGGGGGACAAAATCAAAAGACCGCGATCATGACGAAAATGGGAAACGTTTCAATTCGAGGGTGGATGTCAGGCGAAAAATTTTTGCCATATATATGGATTGCAGGGATGATTTTATGTCTTTTGTTTCACGCAATACAATATAGAATATGGAAAAAAAGAATATTTGCAGAATGTAAAAAGATGCAAAAAATTTCCGTATTAGATGCTCTAAAAAAAGCAAGCGAAGTTTGTAAAATAAAAAAAACAGAAATCTGGGTCTGTGAAAATCAAGATTTTTATTCTCCTATGTTGTTTGGTGTACGAAATACAAAGATATTGATTCCACAAGGAATGCTGGAAACGGAAAATTACTCCTATGAAGAATGGTATTTGATTTTTTTACATGAATTGACACATCAGAAAAAACACGATTTATGGTATAAAATGTTTCTTCAAATTATAAGGGATGTTTATTGGTTTTGTATCCCGATGCTATGGGTGCAAAAAATGGCAAATATAGACATGGAATGTGTCTGTGATGCAACTGTTACAAAATATATGAATCTGACACAACGGAAAGATTATTGCAATGTTATTTTGAAAGTGGCTTCAAAACAAACGAGAAAAGAATTGTCTGGAGTTGTTTCGATGGTATCAGAAACAAAGATACTGAAAGAACGATTTTACAATGTGTTTTTAGCAAGAAAAAAACTTCGAATATATATCACTGTTTTTCTTTTTGGAATAATTATCTTGAGCTTTTCGGAAATGCAAATAGCGCGGCAAATATGGTCATCATCGTGTATAGAAAATTGTCCCAAATGCAAAGCTGCGGTACAAGGAGAAGTGGTTTGGGATGGATGGGAAAATGAAAAAAATGTAGTATGTACACATCAATATGCATGGGGAGATGACTTACAGAAAGCCAGATATGGAGTAGAAAAAATCAGGTGTAATGAATGTGGAAATTTTTTTGAGATAAAGATCAGGCAAGAAAAAATAGTCTGCCATGGGTATAATGATTAATTAGACAAATGTAGAAAAAGATTGACAAAAAGTAGGAAGTATGGTATTTTTTGTTATACAAATGTAGAACGTACGTTGACAGGTATAATAAATTTTTAAGGAGAAAAGTATGAAAGCGGTAAAGAAAAAAATTTCCATTTTTCTAATGACCTTAATGTTGGCCAGTACATTTTCTGCCAATGTAACAAAAGCGGATGTTATCGAAAGTAAGAATACTTTTGCGTATGAAGAAATTATGCCGTATGCTGCAGTTTGCCCGAGATGTGGAGGAAGAATAACATCGTCAACCGTATGGGGAAGCTGGATAAGCAGTGGTACAGTTACATGTACTCATGGTCACGCATGGGGAACTGATTTGAAGCAGTATAGAACAGGAATAAAAACTACAAAATGTTTAAATTGTAACGCAGGAAATACTGCTAATGTGAAAGAAACAAGAACAATTTGTCACGGATATGATAATTAATGGTTAAAACACAAGGCTGTTGTATGATATGTAAAAAAACAGAAGTCATGCAATAGCCTTGTGCTATATAGAAACATAGGGGGTAGCATAATGATGGGAAAAAGGTTGAAAGAAATTTTTGGTTTGATTCTGATTAACATCACATTAGTCAGTGGGAGCTTAAATGCAGAAACGGTATATGCAGATACACAAGCCAAGATTGAAATTGAGAAAACGGAAATGCCATTAAAAATTTGTGTTGATGAAGAAAATAAAAAAACGGTACTTCAAATAGTGGCAGCCTGGAAGAAAATATATAAAAATAATGGAGTGGAATTAATGGTAATCCCATCAGGGCAACAGGCTTCGGAAGAAAAAGTACAGGAGATCCAGAATGAAATTACGATGGGAGAAGGACCGGATGTATTTTTGGCAGAGGGGCCGAATCCGACCTGGAGTGAGCAAAGAGCAGTTGTTTTTGAGGATCCCCAAAAAGAAATATATCAGGGAACCTTTCTTTCGTTGAAACCATACATGAAATATTTTGATATAGATATTTTAGAAGAGAGGATTTTGTCTGCAGGTATGGCTAATGAGGAACAAATACTGCTTCCTATGACATACGATTATTTTCTATATGCATTTACAACACAGGATTTACCGGAAAATACAGAAATATCAAGAAATTGGCTGGAATTAGCCAGACAAAAAGAAAAAGCAATTCAACAGATTGTAGGGCAAAGAAGTGGGGTTCAATTTTTTGATACATTTAGTGAGGTAGTTGATTATAAGAAAAAAACACTTCTATATTCGGAAGAGCAGATAAAAAAAGTTTTGGATGAAACAGTAGCATTAAAAACAAGATCATTAGCTTTAAACTGGAAAATAAAAGATACAGGAGTAGTAAGTCTAAATGATTTGGAAGAACTTGGAGGTGAAAAAACAGTTCATACGGTATTTGCAATGCCGAATCAGGAAAGCGGATTCACTGCAAATGTTACACTTTATGCAGGAATTAATAAGAACACAAAGCAACCTTTAAAAGCAGTCTCCTTTTTACAAGTGCTATACAGTGAAGAAGTTTTATCAGGAAAAGGAATAGAGTTAGAAGATAGGAGAGAGGCAAGTAATATAAGATTTCCGCAAGGAGTTTCTATTTACAAAAAGGAACTGGAAAAACGAATGCGGAGTCTTTCAAGACAAGATCAAAAACAAATCAAAACGATACAGGAAGAAGTAAAAACCGTTCGATTTTATTCGATATGGGACAGGGAACTTAATTCCTTACTATCTAAGTATGAGGCGCAGGAAGATGAAAAGCAAAAAGAGCATGTCTTTACAGAAACAATACAGAAATGGAAGGAAAAGATACAAAAATGACATAAAAAATCAGTTCTGTGGAGTGAGAGTTGCAAGAAACAGATTTTCCGGAATACTGTGGAACAGTCTGTAAATGAAATCGTTGTTCTATGATATTCAAGGGTGAGAGCTCAAAAAATAGGCTTTTCACCCTTGCTTTAGAGATCAGTTAATGATCTGCGCTGTTTAAATGCTAAGCAACATATATAAAGATGCATATCAAAGAGTATTATTTTTGACAGGAATTTGTCCAATACATGAGACAAAAAACAGTCCAAAAAGTGCAACAAAAAAGTCAAATCAGAACATTTTCTTTCTTTGCGGGATATGCTAAACTTTTTCTATCATAAGAAAAAAGGATGTACGAACAGGGGTTTTTACGTACCGTCCGGAAAGAGGAATTTTGATGAAAAAACAGTATTTCTGCAATCCGTTAAATATGGATTACCGTTACCAGTTTATTCAGGATATGAGAAGCGGTGAGGACAAGATTTCCCGCGAGGCCGCCGATCCGTCGATGATTTTATTTCAGGGAAAATATTATATTTTTGCATCCATGACGTTGAGCGTCTGGGTTTCGGAGGATATGGTTCACTGGGAGAGCCACCGTCTGCCGGACAGCCTGCCGCTGTATGACTATGCGCCGGATGTGCGCGTGGTCGGCGATTACGTCTATTTCAGCGCATCCCGCCGCGGCACGATCTGTGATTTTTACCGCACAAAAGATATCCTGAACGGTCCGTTCGAGCGCATCCCGGGAACTTTCGATTTCTGGGATCCGAACCTGTTTCTCGATGATGATGGAAAACTCTATTTTTACTGGGGTTGCAACAACGTGACGCCGATCTGGGGCGTCGAGCTCGACAAAGAGACAATGGTGCCGAAGACCGAGCGGATCGAGCTGATTTACGGAAATCCGGAAAGAGTCGGATATGAGCGTGTGGGAGAAAACCATTCCAAAATGCCGATCAGCGAAGAGGAAGCTGTAGAAAAATTTAAAGAATTTCTGAAAGCACAGGGAAAACCGGTCGATAAACTGACGGAGGAGCAGATTGGATTTGCCAAAATCATGTTCAGCCAGAGACCATTCATCGAGGGCGCATGGATGACAAAATACGACGGAAACTATTACCTCCAGTACGCTGGTCCGGGAACGGAATTTAACGTTTATGGCGATGGTGTTTACGAGAGCGATTCTCCGCTCGGCCCGTTCCATCTGGCGAAGAATAATCCGTACTCCTACAAACCGGGCGGATTCCTGCGCGGAGCCGGCCACGGTTCGACGATGGAAGACCGCTATGGAAACTGGTGGCACACCGCGACGATGCAGATCAGCAAAAACCACGATATGGAGCGCCGCGTCGGCATTTGGCGGGCTGGCTTCGACAAAGACGGTGTCCTGTTCTGCAACCAGCAGTTCGGCGACTGGCCGATGGCGGTGGAGCAGGCAAAAGAAGACCCATGGGCAAAACCGGAGTGGTATCTCTTAAGCTATCAGAAAGCGATGACCGCTTCCTCTTGCGAAGAAGGCAGAGAGCCGTCTTTTGCAGCAGATGAAAATGTCCAGACCGGGTGGCGTGCCGCGGGAAATCAGCCGGGCGAGTGGCTGGCAATGGATCTTGGCGAGGTAAAAGATGTCCACGCCGTGCAGATGAACTTCGCCGACGATAAAATCGACGCACCCCTGCCGGGCGAGCGTCAGGGCGAACGATACATCGACCCGGGCCAGATGGCTCCTTGAGGCATCCGCCGATGGCACGAACTATTTTGTATTAGAAGACAAATCCAATGCAGAGACAAACCTGCCGCATGATTTCGTTGTAAAAGAAGAAGGCGTACAGATCCGCTATCTGAAACTCACCGTCTTTGAAGTACCGTACAGCCAGAATCCATGCGTTTCCGATCTCCGCGTCTTCGGTCTTGGAAACGGCGAAAAACCAACCGAGCCGCAGTACCAGGCAGAGCGCATGGGAACGATGGATATGCGCATCACCATCGAGCCGCAGAAAGATACCGTCGGATACAATGTCCTCTGGGGATTTGCACCGGACAAACTGTATCACAGCTGCATGACCTTTGCATCAGAGCAGAACATCGGCGCGCTGGTAGAAGGCGAAAAGGTGTATGTGAGAGTGGATGCATTCAATGAAAATGGAATTACGGAAGGAACAGAAGTAATCGAATTATAAAAAAGGGAAGACCCCTCAGCAGATTTTTTGTCTACTGAGGGGTCTTTTCGTTTCCGTATAATAATACCGAAGCATAAAACACCCCATTCACACACCGGAACTGTGCCATGCCGTGATATCGTTCTGCCGTGTTCTGCACCGACGAGGTTCCCGTTCCGAATCCCTCGTGCTTCGAGGAAAGGAACCGTCCGTCCTGTTCCGCAGGCTCTTTCACGCACGTATTGTCGATGGCAAGAATGAGTTGATTGTCTTCTTCTTTCATGCGCACATGGATAAACGGTTTCGGTTTCCGTACATCGCGGCACGCATCCAGCGCATTTTCCAACAGATTTCCGATGACCGCGCAGAGCTCCGGCTCCGGCACGGAAAGTTTTTCCGGGATGCGCAGATCCACTTCAAATGCAATCTGTTCGCGCCGCGCTTCCTCCGCGTAATAACAGACAATCGTATTCACCGCGTAATTCTTACAATACGTATGCTGCGTATCCGGCGGAAGATACTTCCGGTACTGACTGATGTAGTCATTCAATGCCTCCTGATCCCCGTTCTGCAGATACTGGTCAATGATGTTCAGATGTTGCCGCAGATCATGCCGCGCCTCCCGCGTCGAAGCGATGTGACGGGTGAGCTGCTGGTACTGCGTCTGCTGCATCGCGAGCATCATTTCCTGGCGTGCCGTCTGTTCCGTCAGCTCTGTCTGATGGCGGATACTGTCCATGGCATCGAGCACAACCCAGTAGGAGATCAGCATCGAGAGGAGCAGGAAGAGGCGGCTCGAAACAAAGCTGAAATGAAAGATCAGATCGCGCGTGACCGCTGGGGTATAAAGGCAGATCATCAGAGTGGTTAAAAACGGCAGAAGCCAGATCTTTTTCCAGAAGTCAGGATCATCTGCCACGAAAACACGGTCCTTCGTCTTCGTCAGGAAACGAAGCACAAATGGCAGCGTGACGATAAAAATGACCATAATCAGCAGCATCGTGTGCAGAGAATAAAAATCCCAGTTCGGATCTTTGGTGAAGCACGCTTCCAGGAAAAAGGCAATGCCGCGTACAAAAATAATGTAATCGAAAACAAAAATATACAGATACAGCAGTTTCCAGAAATCTGCCTTGATACAGGTAACGTAAATAAGAAAGCAGAAAACTGCAAAAACATAATCGGTTGGCCGCAGTGACTGATGATGCAGGATCTGATACAGGTAAAATGCCGACTGCATAAACTGCGAGACGACACAGATCAGAACGACCGCCCATGCCGGCATCCGAAGCTGCTGGTAAAACGGGAAAAATGCAAGGATTAAAAACGGAATCATGTGGATTGACTCACAAAAAAATGCAAAAACATAAACCGACCATATCATACCGCTTAAAACTCCTTTCGAATTGCTTCAAATAAATAGGAGGAGTACGCTTCCAGCACCTCTTTCGTCTTCCGGCGGCTGCAGTACACAGCCGTACCGTCTTTGAGCAGCACCTGTCCGTCTTTTCCAATACTTTTCACCTACGAAAAATTTAAGAGCAGTCCCTTTCCGGCAATGAAAAAACGGTTCGTTGACGGCAGCAGCGCGGTCAGTTCGGCAAGAGAGAGCCGCGTCTGAAACACATCCTCTGCGGTGTGGATCAGAAGCCAGTGGCCTGATTTTTCCGCATAACAGAAATCATCGAGCACTACGCGGCGCGGGGAAGAAGCCGTTCCCTGACCGGAACTCTCCGGAAATTCAAACGAAAGCGGGACAGCCCAGAATTCCCGCAGCTCCTGCAGACACCAGTCCAGCTTCACCGGATCGACGGGTTTTAACAGGTAATCGAGTGGATGTACCTCATATCCTTCCAGCGAAAATTCCGGTTCCGTTGTCGTGAAGATGATCGGCAGGCGCAGAGCCGTTTTCCGAAGCTCCTTCGCCGTCTCCATTCCATTTTTTCCTTTGCGGTCCAGCATGATATCCATAAAAACAGCACTGAACAGCCCCGGATGAAACGCCTCCAAAAAGGCTTCTCCGCTTGGATAAAAAGAAAATTCTACCGTTTCACCATGACGGGAACAGTTCGCAAAAATCAGTTCCTGTAATGTTTTCCGGTCCGATTCAGTGTCCTCAACAATTGCAAAGTGCATGAAAAAAGCCCCCTTTCGACCATTCATGCCACAGATCGACCATTCGCGCCGAGGTTATGATTTTTCTGACAAAATATGGTACTGTGTAAACAGAAAAATTGGCGCGAACGATACAATCGTCTGAAAATAATACGTTTTGATCTGAGAACAGTGTAGCAGGAAAAAGATGCGTGTACAAGAAGAAACGTAACAGATGCTGAAAAAAGATAGAAAAACAGTGACCGGTAAATAAGGCAAAGAGGGATGCGTATGAGGAAAAGGAACCGAAAAAGAACAGCAGTCAGCCTGGCGGCGATGATGGTGCTTGGAATGCTGGGGAACACAGGCATTACAGCACGGGCGGAAGATGTCGAGCAGGAGGCAGTCGCGCCGCAGAGTGAATCTGCCGACATGATCGCGGTCGATATCAGCTGGGGAAGCCTGGCGTTCACTTATAAGGATGGGCAGTGGGATCCGGAGACCTGCACCTATATCGGAGGCGGCTGGGAGGCCGATCCGGAGGGCGGCGCTTCGGTATCTGTTACAAACAACGGAACTGCTGCCGTCCAGGTGGAATATCAATTTACTGCCGCAGAACAGACCGTGGTAAAAAATCTTCAGGGAACTTTTGTGGATGGAAATAATCAGCCGATTCAGATACTGTCGATACCGGTAGGCGGAACGGCCCAAAAAGCAGAGCTTCATCTGGAAAGCGACAGACCGACAGAAAGCTTTGATACCACCATCGGAACGATCAACATTGTGATCCGAGAGTGAATATGACAGTACGAGGAGGTGAGGAATATGGGAAAAACAACGAAAAAAACGACAGCACAGGATAAAAAGACGCAGACCATCATTATCGTATTGTTTGTGATTACACTGATTGCCGTGGCAGTCACGGTATGGGCACTCTTCTTTCGAAAGACGGCACCAGTTCTGGCACCGGATTACGCACCGCAGGAGGCAGAAACGCACGCCGAGGCAATTCCGGGAGATTCGGATGACGAAAAGATGGAGACATCCAGCGGCGGAGGCGCGGTCAGCATGGTCTATCAGAAGGAGATACAGATCTCCCTCTCCAGTCAGACGGCATCGCTGATGTTCCAGAATCCTTCGAAATCGGTGAACGATATTGTGCTGCAGCTCGCCGTCACCGGCAGCGATGGAACCGAGACGGTGATCGCACAGTCAGGAACCCTGTCACCGGGGTATAAAGTCGAGACACTCGACCTGATCGAAGGCGCAGCAACATTATCCGAGGGAACCTACACCGGAAAATTCAACGTCCTCTACTACGACCCGGACACCGGAGAAAAATCGGTGCTAAACAGCACAATTGAGGGAGTTGCGATTACCGTTGTGGAATAAAGTGAACATTTTTCTGAAAGAGAAAATGTAAATAAAAACATCAAAAAGAAAGGATGAAGAAAGATGAAGAAAAAAGTACTGAGTTTATGCATGGCAGCAGCACTTGTATTGGGCAGCGGAACGGCGGCGATGGCAGCGGATACGCTGGAGTCAAATGGAGATACCGCAATTCATGAGGTAAAGGGAAAATATGAAAAAATGGCAGAGCCTGCAAAAGTATATAAAGTAGATGTGCAGTGGGGTTCTATGGAGTTTACCTATAAAGATGGGGATACGCACAGAACATGGGATCCGAAAACACATGAATATGCGGATACAATAAATGCGGGTCAATGGACGAATAAGCCAGATGCCAATAAAGTTACTATTACCAATTCCTCCAACGCTGCGGTAACAGCTTCTATAAAGGTAAAAATGGGTACCGATAGTGCTGGGATTACAGCAAAACCGGCGGCGGAATCTTTAAATCTTGGGGATGCATCAATAGGAGCAGACACAACAACACCGGGAACAGCGATTAAAGCATCGACGACGATTTCTCTGGAAGGAGAGCTGACTAATAAAAAGGCAGACAAGCAGGTTATTGGTAATGTAGTCGTTACGATTTTTGATAGTGTACAGCCATAATCTGAAGGGAGGGAATAAACATGAAAAAATTAGCTGCAGCAGCACTTACAATTACAATGGCTCTTTCAATGAGTACACCGGCGTATGCAACAGAAATTAATGGAGTTACAAATGGTTCTCAAGATATTAAGGTGACATATGAAACAGGAACAATGACAACGGATACTGTTTACAGTGTTGATGTGGAATGGGGAAGTCTGGAATATACGTATCATCCAGCTGCAACGGAAACTTGGAATCCAAATACTTTGAAGTATGAAATATCCACGGGAAAACCGTACTGGGACTGTGAAAAGGATGCAAACAAAATTAAAGTGGTCAATAACTCCAATACCGAGATTACAGCAAAACTGACCTATGTAGCAGGAAACAACAGTGGTGTTTCAGGAAGCTTTGATAAAGCACAGATTGGACTGAAATCCGCAGAGGGTACAGCGCGAGAGGATAGCCCAAATGATGCAGCATATCTTTCTTTAAGTGGTGCGCTTACGGAAACGGCAACAGAACTGACTACTGTCGGAAATGTAAATGTGACGATTTCTGATTTTATTGGAGAGAATTCGAATTATAAGTGGGATGGAAATGGCGGAATATCATGGGGAATTTTACAGACCACAATGGTAGATAAAGTGTATACGGTTCAAAAAACATATGATAGTGGATCAACTTATTCTAGTTCATTGTTTTATATTTATAATAAAGATGACAGAAGCGAACGTTATGGTATTAAAGATGGGACTATCACAAAAGATGGAGTGTATGCACTGAAAAAGATTGCCAGTGATAGTTATGGAAATTATGGATTTAGTTTGCCACTTAAAGCAAGTAAGACAATTCGTCTTACGTTTGATTTAAGAGATGAAAATAATCCAACTCTAACTGTTAAAACTTTATAATTACCCGAACAAAGCGACGAAGAGGCACTCTATGAAGAAAACCCAGACCCTATTCCTGGCAGGCATCCTGTGTATCCTTGCTCTGGTCAGTATGGTGCTGGCGTTGGTTTTCGGCAGAACGCATACGCAGTCATCTTCCTTCACCCCGCCGCCCTTCGACTCCTCCGCCGAAAGCGGAACCCCCGCGGTCCCGGAGGAGCTTGGGTGGACGGAAATCTATCAGGACGGCATGGCGTTCAAATGTTCCATATGCGGAAACGTCATCGCATCCGGCGGCGCGGCCGATGTGTATTTTACCAATTCCTCCGAACAGGAAGTCTGGCTGAAACTCCGGGTCCTGGACGAGGACGGTAACATCATCGGGGAGACCGGCCTTATAAAACCCGGCGAGTATGTCAAATCCGTCTCGATCGATAAAGACATTTCAGACGGAAGCTCCATCAAACTGAAAATCATGGCATACGAGCCGGAAACCTATTACTCCGCCGGAGCGGTAACTTTGAATACGAAGATCGGAAAGGAGGCGGCATAAATGAAAAAACTGTTTCCATTTATCCTGACAGGTACGATTCTGGCCTCCTCCTGTATGATCTGCTACGGCGGGACAGCGACGCTGAGTAAAGAAAATAAAGAAACTTCCTTCGACATTTACGCGACCTACGAGCCCGGTGAAAACGATTACTTTTCCGCGCCCGTAAAGAAGGACGGCACATGCGAAATCGAACTGCCGAACGGCATCCGCATCTCGGGGCAGGACGTCACGCAGGAAAACCTGACCCTCATCGTCTACCTCATCCCCGTGCAGGATGAAGACGCATGGGAATGGTTCACCGCCTGCTTAAGCGGCCGCGGAACCCGCCTTCTCCCGTTTGAGATCTATTTCGAAGACGGAAACGGAATCCGCATCCCCGCAGACAAAATTCCCGTCCAGATCACCCTGCCGGAGGCGTACGAAACCATCGCAGTATTCGCCCTGGATGACATGCCGGCCACAGAAGAAACCCCGGAAATCACCTTACCGGATTCCTTCACCCACCCGGCCGCCTTCTCACTGGACACCGACGGAACGGCAGAAGAACTGACACTGCAAAGCACAGAAAAAACCTTCACCTTCCAAACCGACGGTAGCCCATACTATATCCTGGCCGAAAAAGACACAGCCGACACACCAACCCCATCCCCAACCCCGACGCCAACCGAGGAGCCAACCAATACCCCAACGCCGACCCCAACCAAAGAGCCGACCAGGGAACCAACCAATACTCCAACGCAGACGCCGACCAGGGAGCCGACCAGAACCCCAACAAAAACCCCAGACAGCCAGACCGGAAAAGACAACCCATCCACCGGCGACCAGACCTCCCCGGGAAAATGGATCTTCGGTGTAATCGCATCAGGCATTGGACTCGCGGCGGTATACAGGAAAAAGAAAGAAGATAAGCAGGAATTATAAAAGAAAAAGATCGAAACAATGTCAAAAACAGAATGTCGTTGTTTCGATCTTTTTGTTGATAAAGTTTCTGTGGAAGAATATACTATAACTATTAAATAGGAGAAGGAGGAGCAGCAGATTGGGAACCTATTTTAATCCGGATGGGGAAGCGTTTCGAAAGATGATTCAGTCTGAAATTTATGTTGATAAAACAGGGTTGCTGAATTACACGAACAGCGTTCTGAATACAATGCAGGGATACCTATGCATCAGCAGACCGCGTCGTTTTGGAAAATCAATGGCTGCCAATATGCTGGCTGCCTATTACAGTCGTGAGAGCAGAGCGGAGGAACTGTTTTCGGGGTTTGAAATTTCCGAAAGTCCGGATTTTCAGAAGTACGCCAATCAATATAACACGATATTTCTGAATATGCAGGATTTCCTGAGCCAGAGCGGGAATGTTGCGGAGATGATCGCATTGCTGCAGAAAAGCGTTCTGTGGGAGCTGCTGGGCGAGTATCCGGATTTTCGATATTTTGACGAGACCAACCTGGCACGGACAATGCAGGATGTGTATCAGCAGACGAAAATACCGTATGTAATCATTATCGACGAATGGGACTGCGTGTTCCGGGAATTTAAAACCGATCGGGAAGCGCAGGAAAAATATCTGGATTTTCTGCGGAATCTGATGAAGGACAAGAGCTACATTCATCTGGCATACATGACCGGAATCCTGCCGATTAAAAAATATGGAACGCATTCTGCTTTAAACATGTTCGACGAATTTTCCATGATCAGCCCGGGGCCGCTGGCAGAATATGTAGGATTTACGGAAGAAGAAGTAAAACAGCTTTGCGAAAAGTATCAGATGGATCTGGAAGAAGTCAAAAACTGGTACGACGGATATTCTTTCGAACAAGTGCCGTCTGTTTACAGTCCGCGATCTGTCGTAAACTGCATGCGCTTCCGTAAAATCGAAAATTACTGGAATCAGACAGAAACATTTGAAGCATTGCAGGTCTATATCGATCTCAACTTCGATGGCCTGAAAGACGACGTACTGAGCATGATCGCCGGAGAAACCGTACCAGTCAACACAGGCAGTTTCACAAATGATATGACGACATTTCGGACGGAAGATGATGTATTTACATTGCTGATTCATCTTGGCTATCTTGGATACGACGAAAAAAATAAATGTGTTTTCATTCCGAATGCAGAAGTACGGGCAGAATATATCAATGCGGTTTCGGTTTCAGACTGGGGTGAGATTTCAAAAGCACTTAAAAATTCAGCAGACACCCTGCAGGCAATCTGGCAGATGCGTCCGGAACAGGTAGCAGAAGGAATCAAAGAAGCACATTTTGAGACGTCAATGCTTCAGTATAATGATGAAAACGCATTGAGTTATACCGTCTCTCTTGCACTTTACGCCGCAAGAAATTTCTATCAGGTATACCGGGAACTGCCGGGTGGAAAAGGATTCGCCGATCTGGTTTTTGTACCGAGAAAAAAATTCGCAGATAAACCAGCATTAGTTGTAGAACTGAAATGGGATAAGTCAGCAGAAGGTGCGATTCAGCAGATCAAGAAAAAAGAATACTGCCGAAGTCTGGAAGAATATCAGGGAAATTTGCTGCTCGTAGCGGTTAACTATGATAAGGCTACGAAGGAGCATGAATGCAGAATAGAAAGATATCAGAAGTAGAATATTGGGAAATTATTGAAGCCCCAGAGCACACAAAAAATAAGTGTCTCTGGGGCTTCTCATAGTTTATTTCGCTTTCTTCATCTCAAACACCAGCGCAATCGGTGCCGAGCCTCTTCTGTAGCCTGCCGGAACGGTGATGACAAGGCCGCCTTCCACTTCCTTGAAAGCGACTGCCTCCCCATTCTCCACCATGCAGATCTCCGAAATCTTCGTCTCGGTATACGGTACAAAAATCTCAGCCTCTATCGACTCCTGCACCGTCGGATACAGCCGGAATACATACACGGAGTCACCCTTCTGTGTGAACGAAAGGTTTCCGCTCTGGTACGGTGCGCAGATGCGGGTTCCGTAGATGGCGTCGCCGTATGTTTTCATCCACTGGCCAAAGCCGTTCAGGCTGTCCCATGCGTCGACCGGGATGCGGCCGTCTGGCTGCGGGCTGACGTTCAGGGCCATGTTGCCGCCTTTGGCAACGATGTTGACAAGCAGGCCGACGAGTTCACGCGGGGATTTGTAGTGATCGCCGTACTCGTACGTAAAGTCCACACCGAG
>OKTU01000290.1_pt1 | contig 33789 bp, 34 predicted proteins | sample 1606311 | NCBI WGS metagenome assembly OKTU01 (sample SAMEA3879557, study PRJEB24766) | human gut metagenome | biome: human-associated habitat; feature: feces | place: USA | collected 1985/1987
GGAGTACCCCAACGGGGGGAGGTGGTAGGTAAGAAAAGAATTCCTTATTGATATGTTTCATGTGTATTTTCTTGCTTTACCTACCACCTCGCCCTTTGGGCACTCCTCCTCCCAAGAGGAGGAGAACTGAGATACTCCAATTATCATGCCGAAAGGAACTTGTAACTTGTAGCTCGTAGCTCATAGTTCATAACTAAATTTAGTGGCTTTTTATAGAGTTTACCCGACTTGAATAATTAATAAAAATATTTCTTACTTTCCTTATAATACTATAATATAATACGTACATTTGCCATGTCAAATGAATGGAGTTACATTCCATAACCCAATAATGTCGGGACGCTTGCTCTGAGTGCTATGAAAACAATTAACACCTCCCCATGCTGAAACCATCATTCTGTTATGATTGAAACAAGAGTACTTTGAAATGAAGAAGAACATAACTAAGTTCTGATGCAGAACATAACTAAGTTCTAATGCAGAACATAACTAAGTTCGAACGTAGAACATAACTAAGTTCGAATCCCTCTCCTTTAAAGTATAACATGAGACCCTCTACAGTATATTGTAGATAGGTTAAGCTGATTTTATAAAAATAAAATCTAAGATTTTACAGAATTAGAAATAGAATAAATAGAAAGAGAGAAATATTTAAATTTTATTTTACTAACAGTGTTCAGCCTATGATTATCACAACAGACAACCATGACAGAAGACTATAAAAACTATTATTATATATGATAAATATTAATCTTATCAAGAAAGCTTTAGGATTTAAGAAAGATTCAGTTCCTAAATGGTATGGTGTTCCACATACCGGTAAGGCTGAAAACCACAATATAATGACCCGAAATGCTACGGAAAATACTTCCACAGCACCTACGGAAATGGATTCATCCGTTGAATTATATTGCAAAGAAATGATAAAGGAATTGTTGAATGGCCGGACTGTACGTTTAGGACGCTATGGCACCTTTCGCATAGCGTTCAGAAGCGTAGGAGTAGATAATGCTACAGACTATAACGCCAGTTCAATGATTAAGGATATACGTATTGTTTTCAGAGCTTCCAAGTACTTCCGTACTGAGGTTTTGAATAACATACAGTTTAGTGTGACAGGTGTTACAGAAAATGATATTAAGTATGCTTCCATGTCTGACTATCGTCGTGCGAAAGGTATCAGTGCCAATCCCTCTGATCCCAATAAACCCTCCGAAGGTGAAGACGGTGGAGGTGGTCTTGATGAAAACCCATTAGGATAAGCCTGCAATACCGGCCATTCTATTTCTTTTTAATGAATATTTCTCTCTCTTTCTCTCTTTTTTATTAGGTGGCTATGCCCTGTACTCGTTCGGGGTCATCCCCACCACCTTTTTAAACAGACGGCTTAAATGATGCGGATACTTGAAGCCCAGTTCATAGGCAACTTCGCTGACAGTCTTATTCTCATCATAAAGCCGTTCTTTTGCTTTCTCTATCACAAAAAGCTGAATGGATTCCTGAGCTGATTTACCCGTTTCTTTCTTTATCAGGTCCCCGAAGTAATTAGGAGAAAGATGCAATCGGTCTGCAGCATATTGCACGGATGGCAAACCGACAGTTTGCGGTTGATCTGATTCAAAATAATCACTGAGCAGATTTTCAAAACGCACCAGAATATCTTTATTTATGTTTTCACGCGTAATAAACTGACGATCATAGAAACGCTGGCAATGATTCAGCAGAAGCTCAATCGTAGAAGCAATAATATCTTTGCTATGCTTATCTATGGCACGCTCCAATTCTTCTTGTATTTCAATGAAACAATTAAAGATAATCCGCCGTTCACGTTCGGACATGTGCAAAGCCTCATTGGCTTCATAAGAGAAGAAGCTGTAATTTTTCATTTTACGCCCCAATGAAGTACCCCGTAGCAAATCGGGATGAAAAGCCAATACCCAGCCTTGAGGGTTCAGTGTCTCGCCATCATCATCAATTCCCGCCACTTGTCCCGGAGCCACAAATACCAGCGTGCCTTCCTGATAATCATACGTACTGCGCCCATAAGACAATTCACCACACTTGAGTTGTTTCAGAAAAATACAGTAAAAACCAAAATTCTTACGTCCATGCTTTAAAGACTTCAATGTTGAAAAGTCAACCACACTAACGAGCGGATGCAATGTTTCCACTCCCATCGTTCTATTATACTCCTGAACAGTATTCAATTTTATGATTGTACCCATAATCCGATAATTTAATCTGATGACAAAAATAACAGTTTTCTTTCAGCATTCCATCACTTGCATTACAAAATCAGTAATATTGGTGTAAGAAACTGTAACCTGTGTATACAGTTCATTATCAAGTATTCAATCAATATTTTAAAACTGTAATAATGGTGCATAAAGCAGTAATCTGTCTATTTACAAACTTCATCTCACCACTTACCTTTGCAACATCAAAAAACAATAAAAAAATCAAGAGTTATGAAATACAGAGAATTAGGAAAGAGCGGACTTAAAGTTTCTGCATTGGGTTTAGGTTGCATGGGTATGAGCCACGGTTATGGTGCTGCCGCTGATAAAAAAGAAATGATTAACCTTATTCATCAGGCTATAGAAAAAGGAATCACCTTTTTTGATACTGCTGAAGTATATGGTCCATACACCAACGAGGAATTAATAGGTGAAGCCTTAGAATCCTATCGGAAAGATATAGTCATTGCTACCAAATGCGGTATTCAGATGATTGACGGTAAACAAGTTGTCATTGGTAAACCGGAAGTAATACGGAGTTCCATTGAAGGTTCCCTCAGACGTCTGCGGACAGATCATGTAGATCTGTACTATTTGCACCGTGTAGACCCGAATGTTCCTATAGAAGAAGTGGCAGAAACCATGAAAGAATTAAAACAAGAAGGCAAAATTCTACATTGGGGACTATCAGAAGCTGGTGTACAGACCATCCGCCGGGCACACCAGGTCTATCCGCTGACTGCCATTCAAAGCGAATACTCTATGTGGTGGCGTGAGCCGGAGAAAGAATTATTGCCCACTCTTGAAGAACTGGGCATCGGTTTCGTTCCCTTCAGCCCGCTAGGTAAAGGTTTCCTGACGGGAAGCATCAGCCGAGACACACAATTCGGTAAAGACGATTTCCGCAGTATCGTTCCACGCTTCACTGCCGAGAATCTGAATGCCAATCAGGTTATAGTTGACTTTGTGAGAAAGCTGGCGGAAGAGAAAAATGTAACACCTGCACAGATTGCATTGGCCTGGGTACTTGCAGTAAAACCCTGGATCGCTCCCATTCCGGGAACCACCAAACTGAAACGCTTGGAAGAGAATATAAAAAGTATCAATGTGGAAATAAGCCCGGAAGAATTGACCAAAATCAATGATATGCTTAATTCTATTCCAGTGTCAGGCGACCGTTATCCGGCAGAGTTAGCAAAAAGAGTAGGCAAATAACCAAAGGGCTTAAAATAATACAATAATCTACAATATCCGGGGATATTAAGGAAGTAAAGTGTTTTAATATAAAATCCAATAAAGAGAAAGTTATTATGCAGAAAGTAAAATTAAATAATGGCATCGAAATGCCAATTCTTGGTTTCGGTGTATATCAGATCGAAGATCAAGCCTTGTGTGAACAATGCGTATATGATGCTATTGAAGCAGGTTACCGTTCCATAGATACGGCTGCCGCTTATGGTAATGAAGAAGCTGTAGGAAGAGCCATCAAACGCAGTGGTATCCCCCGCGAAGACTTGTTTATCACTACCAAGCTCTGGATATCAGATGCCGGTTATGACAAAGCAAAGAAAGCCTTTGAAGCATCCATGAAACGTTTGCAACTCGATTATCTGGACCTGTACCTTATTCATCAGCCATTCAATGACTATTATGGTGCTTGGCGTGCGATGGAAGAATTATACAAGGAAGGCAGTATTCGTTCCATCGGTGTCAGCAACTTTATGCCCGACCGTCTGGTAGATCTGATCCTTCATAATGAAATCACACCTGCCGTCAATCAGGTAGAAACTAATCCTTTCTATCAACAAATCGAAGCAGAGGCATTCATGCAAGAGAAAGGCGTTCAGATTGAATCATGGGCTCCATTTGCCGAAGGAAAAAACAATATGTTCCAGAATGAAACATTGGCAGCCATTGCAGGCAAATATGGTAAATCCATCGCACAAGTCGTATTGCGATGGTTGATACAAAGAAATATTGTCGTTATCCCGAAATCCATCCGTAAAGAACGAATTATTGAGAACTTCAATGTATTCGATTTTGAACTGACGCAAGAAGATATGAAAAAGATTGCAGTGCTGGATACCAATACCAGTTGCTTCTTCTCGCATCGTGATCCGAAGATGGTAGAGTGGCTGAGCGGACTACACTAAAACAATCCAAACCCGGATATATTTCAATAAGATTATTTGCACACAATCGGCATATTAGTTACTTTTGTAGAGTGTTTTATAAATCAGAAAGATATGAATAGAATAGATATACAAAATAGCTCTTATGCCGATTGTCCTATCCGAATGATACTATCACGAATCAGTGATAAATGGTCGATACTGACGCTCTTCACACTGACGCAGGCACCCGTCATGCGGTTCAATGAACTGCAAAAAACAATACCTGACATATCGCAAAAGATGCTGACGGTTACTCTACGCACATTGGAAGAAGACGGACTTGTGAAAAGGCAGATCTACGCACAAGTCCCTCCTAAAGTGGAATACTCGCTGACAGATAGAGCCATGTCGTTATTGCCCCATATAAACTCCTTGATTTCATGGGCAAAAGAAAATATGAATGATATATTAGATGACAGAAAATCTTATAGGAAAGCGTAATTACATCGCTTTCCAAAACTTCTGGAAGTCTTTATAGCGTCCGTAACAAACCAGTTCATCACCAGCTCGTACTTGGTCATTTTCAGGCAATTCATTCATCACGTCATGTTCGGTAAATGAAATACCCAGGCAGTTTTTTAAGGTCTTGGCACGCTTTAAAGCCAATAACTTCAAGCCGAATTCCTTATCCAGGTTCAATTCATTAGCATAATATCCTATCATCTTCTCCGGCACAGCGAACTTCACCACATAGTAATCCGTATCTACCCGAAAGGTTTCCATATTAGAACCAAACTCCAACAAATGCACCAAACCACGGGCTGCATCTTCCTCCGGAGTAAGAATCCGTTCCAAATCAAAAGCCTCAAGCACGGAACGATGTACATTATCAATGGCCCGCGCATAAATGTGAGCCACTTTTTGTTGTTTCAACAAAGCCACCACGCGAATAGAAGCACCAAAATTCTCGCCAATAGCCACGATTACCACATCCACACCACTCAAGGGGAGAGCGGCAAGTGCCTGTTCATCTGTTGCATCCAACACAAAGGCCGTAGCAATCTTTTCTTTGATACTGTCTACACGGCTTGCACTCACGTCTGCCCCAATTACTTCGTGTCCCAATACCGACAGTTCTTCGGCAAGCATGTGTCCGTAATTTCCTAAACCGATAATAATATACTTCATAATCTTATTGAGTTGAAAGTTGAGAATTGAGAGTTAGGAGTATCTCCTACTTACTTCTTAACTACTTACTATTTTAATTTATAATGATCTGTCCACTCGGATACTGATATTTAGTATGTTTCTTTTGCTTGATGATACCCAGCATCAGTGTAATCAGTCCCACACGTCCGATAAACATCAGAAGAGCAACAAGCAATTTACTGTTATCCCCCAAAGTCGGAGTAAGATTCAGACTGGAACCTACCGTACTCAACGCCGATACACACTCAAACAGAAGTGCCATGACAGATGCCTGAGGTTCCCAGATTGTCAGAATAAACACAAATACAAACAAAACACTGATAGACATCACTACCGTCGCATTGGAACGGCGAATGGAATCGTAAGACAGTTCACGGCCAAATACTTCCACCCGCTCCGTACCGCGCAACACAGCAACCAGATTCAATACAACTACTGCAAACGCATTCACCTTGATACCACCCGCCGTGGACTGTGCAGCACCGCCCACCCACATCAGAAAGATATAAACCAATACACTCTGTACTCCCAGCGAAGCCAGGTCCACACTTGTAAACCCGGCAGTACGCGGACAAGTTGCATTAAAGAACGCCTGTGTCCATTTATCAGCGACTGACATACCGGCAAAAGCATGATTCCACTCAAAAACAGCGATAAGCACCGTACCAAATACCAATAGCAGGAAAGTCATAATCAGAACAATCCGTGTATTCAGATTATACAAATGATAAAAACGATGCCTGTCCCACTCCCACGTATGCAGAAATTTCCAGATGCGGCGCAAATGATGGAGTACTATATCTTTGAAATTCACCAATATCGGGAAACCTATCCCCCCCAGAATAATCAACAGGGATATATAGATAAGGAACGGATTATGCCCTGTCATCACCAGCGGATTGCCTAGATTTCCGGGCAACGTGGAAAAACCGGCATTACAGAATGCAGAAATAGCATGAAAAGCCGAGAACGCCACTTCTTCCTCAAACGTCATCCCCATCGTACCGTGAATATCACTCCAGATGGCAAGCATACCGGTACCTTCGATAGCCAACGTGAATCCCAATATGTACAGCAAAGTGGAAAGTAACGAATTCAACGAATTGGAACTGACCATATCACGAACCACCAACTGATTATAAAAGGATGTATTCCCCATAAAGAACATCGCAAAGAAACTGGTCAGTGTCATTACCCCCAAGCCGCCAATCTGTATCAGCAGGATGATCACCACAAAACCGGGCGTAGTAAAAGTAGACGCTACATCCACCGAAGTCAAACCCGTGACACAGACCGCACTGGTAGAAATAAACAGCGAATCCACCCACGAAATACCGCTCACCGTACATCGGGGCAACATTAGCAAACCTGTTCCAATAAGGATGATTATCAGGAAACTACCAGCCAGAATCAAAGAAGGATTCGTGCGCCGTCCCAACACCCTGACCAAACCATTGGATAAATTAAGGAAAGAGAAAATCAACAGAAGCACTATATGATAGGGCTTTCCATTCAATATTTCCCAAAAATGCAGAATAGCTCCTTCCTCTTCCGGTCGATGGAAAATAACAGGGATAAGGGTGAGGTAAAGCAAGGCAATCAATATCCACGTCAATTTCTTAAAAGTACGCTTTGTGTCCCTGTATTCCAATAACAGGCGCAAAGTGACTTCGGACAGGAAAACACCCCACACAAACCGATAGAGTGTTTGCAGTTGAGAAGCCTCGTGTTCGGAAATAGTAAAGCCGTGTTCATATACCACTCCCATAATTAACAGAATAGAAGCCAGGTAGGCTATATAAGTCACCCCTCCAAGAATGATCCGAGTGTACGGATGAATCCATTTATTCTGATACAACAAGAATTTATGATAAATCTTCATGTAGACATCAAATTAAATATCGGGCAAACATAAACAAAACAATGCGTATAGACAAAAAACAAAAGAAAAAAGAAATTGTTTTAAAAATAATAGTTACATTTGGCCTCGTAAAAATTTTAATAGAAGTAACCACTATGAGCAACAAGACAAAAAGATATTTCCTCCCGGAAGAGGAAATACCACATTATTGGTACAATATACAGGCAGATATGGTGAACAAACCGATGCCTCCGCTTCATCCCGGTACCAAACAACCACTGAAAGCTGAAGATTTATATCCCATCTTTGCACAAGAACTGTGCAAACAGGAATTGAATCAGACCGATAAGTGGATCGAGATTCCCGAAGAAGTACGCGAAATGTACAAATATTATCGTAGTACTCCGCTGGTTCGTGCTTATGGACTGGAAAAGGCATTGGGTACTCCGGCACATATCTATTTCAAGAACGAGAGTGTAAGTCCGATGGGATCGCACAAACTGAATTCTGCCATTCCCCAGGCTTATTATTGCAAGAAAGAAGGAGTAACCAACGTTACTACTGAAACCGGTGCCGGACAATGGGGTGCTTCACTGGCTTATGCCGCCCGTCTGTTTGGACTGGAAGCTGCCGTTTACCAAGTGAAAATCAGTTATGAGCAGAAACCTTACCGCCGCAGCATCATGCAGACGTTCGGTGCACAGGTTACACCGTCTCCATCTATGTCCACCCGTGCAGGAAAAGATATCCTGACGGCTCACCCTAACTATCAGGGTTCCTTAGGAACAGCTATTTCAGAAGCCATTGAGCTGGCTCAGACTACACCGAATTGTAAATATACGTTAGGATCAGTATTGAGCCATGTAGCTCTGCACCAGACTGTGATCGGCCTGGAAGCCGAAAAACAAATGGAAATGGCGGGAGAATATCCTGATATGGTTATTGCTTGTTTTGGTGGTGGTTCCAACTTCGGCGGTATCGCATTCCCATTCATGCGCCACAAGATCCTGGAAGGTAAGCAAACACGTTTCATCGCTGCCGAACCGGCTTCCTGCCCAAAACTTACACGCGGTAAATTCCAATATGATTTCGGTGACGAAGCCGGATATACTCCGTTATTGCCTATGTACACGCTGGGACATAACTTTGCTCCTGCTAATATTCATGCAGGTGGATTGCGTTACCACGGTGCAGGTGTCATCGTATCTCAACTATTGAAAGACGGTCTGATGGAAGCTGTAGACATCAAACAACTGGAATCGTTCGAAGCCGGTTGTCTGTTTGCCCGGGCCGAAGGTATCATTCCCGCACCGGAATCTTGCCACGCTATTGCTGCCACCATCCGCGAAGCAAACAAATGCAAGGAAACAGGTGAAGAGAAAGTGATTCTGTTCAATCTCTCCGGTCATGGACTGATTGACATGGCTTCGTACGATAAATATCTTTCCGGCGATCTTGTGAATTATGAACTGACCGATCAGGATATTCAGAAGAACCTGGACGAAATAGGCAATCTGGCGTAAGACCGCCTCATCAATAAATATTTGCCAGACTAACGAGTGGCTCATAGAGCTTTTCAATATCTTGTGCATCCAATTCAATATCAACCTGGTCCCCCGGAATCAACCGCATTCCGGGGGGCTTTGCGTCTTTACCATCCCGGTGTACATTGATAATGGTACAGTTTTCAGGCAAAGAAAGTTCGTCTACAAGTTTGCCATCCATATATGAACCCGTCATCACCTCTATGGATAGTTTATACCTTGTCTGTTCCTGGAAAGCAGGAGTATTAATCATATCCTCATAAAGCGTCACATTAAAAGGCCTTATCTGAAGAAGTTCCGTAAAATAATAAGTCAATCCACCCACTACCACCGATGGGTAGAATACCTCAAAATGTCCTGTTATCTCGGTAATCAATACGATAGCCGTCAAAGGGGTACGTATCACAGCCACTAGGAAAGCCGACATTGAAATCAACATTACATAACTGACATTCTCCGGTTCAATAACTCCATATTCCACTCCCAACAAACCGACAATCTGCCCCAGTAATCCACCGGTGACCAGTGTAGGGATAAAACTTCCCCCCGGCAAACCGGATGAAACACAGATTACGGAAAAACCGAAATGCAATAGCATCATTGCCGTTACCCACATAATTTGTGCATGGCTGCCGGATTGCGCCTGCTCCAAAAGAAACTGTTCTCCCCCACCCGTCAGGTTGACCTGCATAAAGGAAATAATATAAGCGACCAGCAGCAGATAGAACATCTTCATATATACCGAAGATTTTACCGTTGCATACACCCGTTTGAAAGAGACCATCATCATGGAATACAATTTTCCGCAAACAGAAATAATCACTGCAAGCAACAGAAAGTACTTCATCTGAATCCCAAAAGAGAAACCGGGCTCAGCCACCTGTATCAGATGATAGGAATTTATAGGAAAAACCATACTTGCCACCGCCCCTGCCACTACACCGGCCAACAAGGTAGTAATAGCGGTTTTAGGAGCATCAAAACGTTCGATGGATTCGATGACAAGCAATGAGGAAGCTAGCGGGGCTGCAAACGCAGCGGCAAGACCGGCACCGGCACCGGCAGCAAGCAATTGTTTTCGTTCACCTCTCAAAATATGTGTCCAACGTGCTACAAGACATCCAACATACGAACCTATTTGTACGGAAGGCCCTTCACGTCCCAGCGATAATCCGGCCGAGACCGAAAGAATACCACCGAAGAACTTAGAAACCAACTCTATGAAAGGATGCTTATAAGTGATGCGCCCGTTGATGGCAGCACGTGTTTGAGGAATACCTCCTCCGGTGATAAGCGGCATTTTCATCACCAGCCAGGATACGAATATCAGTACCGCCCAAAAGAAAAGAAAAAGAGGAATATGCCAGTACCACTCCGGACGGGAAGCAAAAAACTCACTTCGCAGGTTGAAGAAATAATATAAGCAGTAATGATAGGGAACAGCCACCAACCCCGTCAGCAATCCTACGAAGATGCTAACGAAATACAGGCGGGCATCAACCAGTTTCAGTTTCACAACATACCACTTCCTCAGTTTTCTAAAGTTTTTGAACCTTTGAAACATTCCTCAGAGTTTTCTTTTATTAATTTGAGTATCTACAACAAATTAACCCTGTTGAAGTTTCCACACTTTGCGTTTTTTACTTTTTCCCCATCATATTCAATCGCAGGATAGCGTGCACCATAAAATAACGTCCCAATACATTGTAGTCCGCATCATGTATGGCAGTAGCCGAAATGGTGCGTACCATTGAAATCTCCTGGCGAAGAATATCATAAAACTTGAAACGCAGTAGCAGTTGTTTCTTTTTCAAGAAAGCTTTCGACAGTTGGCAGTTCCATATCAGGTTCTTCCGCCCGCTGCTGTCGTATCCATATCCGGTACGAAGAAAATATGTGAGATCACTGCTACACTCGAAGCCCCAAGGGAGATAATACTGCAAGTCTCCTCCAAGTTGATAGTCGAACGTTTCCGTGCGCATATCTTTCACGTTATTATACGAATTATTATACAGCACTTCTCCACGCGCACTCAGTTCGAGTTGCCGGGTACGAAAAGTAAATTGCAGGCGTTCACGCGCCGTAAGGTGCTGCACGGAACTCTTCATCGGCTCTTCTTTGTTCTGAGTGGTATACCCGTTCTGATTTCTATATTGCAAATAGGAATAGGTACGAAACAGCCAGTTGCGGTTCTTGAAAGGCCCGCTCAATGAAAGTGCACCTGATGCCCGCCAGTTACCATTCAAATTAACAGGCATGGTGGTTCTGCCTCCCGTTTCGCTGTCATAAGTCACCTGGTTCGTTACACTATTGAGCACATTCTCCACAAAAAGAGAGACCACCATGTTGCGCTGATGTTTCACATTATACGAATTATAATTCAGTGTAAACGTATTGGTATATGAAGGTTTCAAAGAAGGATTACCGATGCGGATATTCAATGGATTCGTCATGTCGGCAACCGGTTGTAGGTCGCGAACACTCGGCTGTCGTCCTTTTCCTCTATAAATTGCCTGCAACTGTGTACGCTTGGAAAACTTATAACGGAAATTCAGTGTCGGTGAAAAGTTCAGAACCGTTTTACTCATTTGATGTTTGGAAACATCATCCAGAAAAGAACGGCTATCCAGTTTCTGGGGTTCCAGATCGACACCTATATTGTAGTTGTACTTTTTCCGGGAAGTACGGACAGCCATATTGAAAAGATGGGTGCTGTATTGGCTCTCAAAACTATTACTGGCCAGAGAATCGTAATCGGCAGCAAAATCTTCCATTGCCTCATCCCAGTTATAGACAAAGCGGTCCGAATTAGTTACCCGGTATTGATAACTGTAACGAAACTGAAGAAAGTAACGGTTAGACAACGGCTCCACATACACCAGTTGCAGACGATAATTATATCCGTCACCTTCATCATCCACACGCTGGTTGACAACTTTCTCTGTATCATTCTTAAAATAATGTGTAGTAGAAAAGTTTTTCCTGTCGGCAGAAGAAGTATTCGTTCCATAATCCACTTTCAAAGCCAGATTCCGTCCTTTACGGCTGAACTTACGGTTGACTTGCAACATGAAGGTCAGATTATACTGGGAATTATCGTAAAGATTAGAAGCCGTTCTTTCATTCAGAAGTGTTTCGTCCGACCAACTCTGTTGATATCCCCTATTCCTCCTGTCACTTGCCACATAGCGATATTGCGGACGAAACACCAGATTGGTGACTGAATCAATTTTCCATTCCAGATAAGCATTCGCCGTCAGGTTGTGGTTCTTCATGTGATTGCTGTTAGTGCTGTGGCTTATCGATTTATCCTGTTTCAGGAAATTATCCACCGTAGTACTGTTATCCTCCGAACGGTCGGTACCCGTATATTGCACATTGGAGCGAAGCTTCACTCTGTCCCAGTCATGAGTGAAGTTCATGCCTAAAGAATGTGAGGTAACCAGTCCCACCCTATTCAGAATATTTCCACTGGCAGCCGACGACTCCCGTTGCAGCTCCGAGAAGCCTTGATTGTTGGTGTTATTCAGATTACCGATAATAGTAAGTTGAGAATTATCCCGGAAGCGGTTCAGGGTATTGGCAAGCTCATACCGCCCTTTGTTGCCCGTACCTGCCATGAAATTATCCATCCATCCTTTCTTCATGTCCTTTTTCACCCCAAGGTCAAGTATCATTTCCTCATCCCCGTCATCAATTCCGGTCAGACGTGCCAAATCGGATTTACGTTCATAAGCTCTCAGCTTCTCCACCATTTCCACCGGCAGATTTTTCAAGGCAGCTTTCGGATCATCCGCAAAGAACTCTTTGCCGTCTACCAATATCTTCTTAACTTCCTTGCCATGAATCAACAGCTTTCCATCGCCATCTATCTCTCCACCAGGCAATTGTTTTACAAGATCTTCAAGCATGGAACCTTCAGGGGTACGATAGGCAGAGGCATTGAAGACCGTGGTATCCTGTTCGGTAACTGCCAGAGGAGCTTTACCCACCACTACCGTTTCGCCCAACAAAATGCCATCGGAAAATAGTGCAATATCACCCAAGTTCTGCGAAGTACCTCTGAATGAAGAGGGAATAGATTTGGCAAAAGTGGTATAGCCAATGAAAGAAATCTCTAAAAGCAATTTCTTGTCTTTGGGCCAGACAACCGGCAATCTGAATTTACCGTCGTCCGTGGTGGCCGCACCTGCAAGAAAAGTACTATCCGGCAAAGTCAACAAACGCACCGCCGCATACCCCACCGGTTGCTTTGTATCCTTATCAACAACACGTCCGGCAAAGAAAACTTTGCCGGACTGCGCATTAACAGTCATACCTGACCACAACAAAACAACATAGAATAAGATGTTACGGAAAGTCAAATATATATGCCTGCCATGCTCCATTCGTGTTTATCAAGTAGTTTAATGCAAAATGTCATTTATTATTTGAAGCTGGTCTTGCATGAGCCGGCCGTTTTCCTTGACCATGTTTCTGACCTTTTCTTCTGTCAAATTCTTTTCTGAATTTATTCACATTGCTTTTTTCTGTCTGATAGATTTTTGCAATCTGCTTGGGAGACAGAATCTTGCGGAATTCATTATAGTATTTCTCGCGAACATCCAGTATTTTACGGCTTTGTGCAAACTGATCTTTGATCTGCTTTTCTATTTCCGCATCTGTCGGTACAGGTTTGGCAGCCGGGGTTGTTTCCGCATTATTTTTCCCGGGTCTTTCCCTGCGGTTCATCATCCGGCATTCGCGTAAATCTTTCAGGTAGTTCTCGTAAACCGGTGTGAACTTGGCAGCTGTTGCATCATCCAGCATCAGTGTCTTCACCATCTGATTGGCTTGTCTTTGAATCATTTGTTCAGGTGTGGGACGTTGCTTATTGGTTTGGTTATCCTTGTTCTGAGCAGAAATTGTCTGGCTGCCAATCAGGAGCGCAGCCAAAATTACATAAATAAACTTAGTCTTCATAATCTTCTTGTTTTTAATTAATACCTAATTTAAAAATATGTCATTCTCAGAGAAGTTGACGAGCTCTTCCAACTCCTCATCCGACAGTTCGTGAATCCATTTATCAACCGGATCGCCGCTACTTCTTTCTATAGCCAACATGTCCGAGGTTCCTGCAGGCGCATCTTCCGTCCGGAGATAAGACGGAACGAGCAATACCCCTGCCAGTATTGCAGCTGCCGCTATAGCAGTAGAGAACATTATCTGTAAACGATGTTTCCGGCGTTGCCCGCCACAAGTACGTTCCATCACCTTCTGCTGCATATCCTCAAAAAAATTATCAGGAGTGCGGTAAGGTGTCTTTTTACCGATATCGTCAAAATCAAATTCTTTATTCATCGTCCTATCTGTTTAAGATGTATTCTTTTATTTTTTCTTTCGCATAGTGATAATTCACTTTGAGAGTATCGACCTTACTATCCAGTATACGGCTGATTTCTTCATAATCGAGCTCATCGTAATAGCGCAGGTTGAATATTAGCCGTTGTTTTTCGGGCAAACTCAGTATGGCTTCCTGAAACTTGACTGCCAGTTCATTTTCGTAATCAATGTAATCGGAAGCCTTCAGTTTACCTATCAGTTCCTCTTGCACTTCTTCGGCAGGAATTGCTTCTTCATCCTTTCGTGTATTCAGCAAGCGCAAACTTTCATTGGTTGCAATCCTGTATATCCAGGTACTCAGCGAGCTTTCACCACGAAACCGGTCCAAATTACGGTACACCCGGATAAAGACTTCCTGAAGAACATCTTCTGCATCCTCGTGCGACACAACCAAACGCCGTATATAATTATATATAGGTACCTGGAAGTTATCCATCAGCATCTTAAACCCTTTCTTCGGGTCGGAAGCATATACCTGCCGGATCTTATCCTCGTTTATCATCAATTCAGTTTCTTAGCTTTATTAGGTTAGAAACAGAAAGAAGGGTGAAGTTAAATCGGGAAGTTCACATTTTGCATTTATTAAATAAGTGGTTAAAAATAAAGTTTCTTATCTTTGTCGGCAACTCTCCCGTTTCAGTTTAATTAAAGAAGAAGGATATCGATATGGAATGTAAAATCAGAAAATGGAAAATAGACGATGCCGCCGCACTTGCAGCAACCTTAAATAACAAAAACATTCAGGACAACCTTCGGGATGGTCTGCCTTATCCCTACACTGAGGATGATGCAAAATATTATATCAATGAAATGCTGAAGGCCGATAAGAACAGTATTTTCGCCTTCGCCATCACCGCTGATGACAAAGTAGTGGGAAGCATTGGTGTGTTTCGCAAAGACAACATCCACTCGCTGACTGCCGAAATGGGCTATTATATAGCAGAACCTTTTTGGGGCAAAGGCTTGGGAACCTGCGCTATCAAACAGACCTGCCAGTATGTTTTTAGTAACACTGATATCCTCCGTATTTTTGCAGAACCGTTTAGCTATAATATCGCTTCCTGCCGGGTTCTTGAAAAAAGCGGATTCAAAGATGAGGGAACACTCAGAAGTAATGCAGTCAAGAACGGACAGATTCTGGATATGAAGATGTATTCACTCCTCAAGACTGATAACGAAAGGACATAAAAAAAGGCTATCTATCCCAGACAGCCAATCTTTTGTTAACCTTAAATCTAATACTATGAAAAACATGATGCAAAGATACGGACTTTGAGGATATCTCCAAATTTTCAGGGTGATCTACAACATATTACAACATGTTTTAATAGACACCGCATTTCCATTAACCATCAAGGACTCATTATATTAATAATTAACACATCTATTTTTTTAACTAATGCGATATTGGTAAACTTAGCAATAACTTATTGATAACACTATATCTCCTTTCTCTGCATTATCTGTCCGGTTATATTTACCCCTGCATTTTCTGATTTGTTTCATTGCTTGAAACAAAGAGTTTCAAGCGGTGAAACTACAGACGAGGAAGAACGACGAAAAAGAAGAGGTATAATAAAACAATCCCTCCATATTATTGGATATATGCAAAAGAACTGTTAAATTCGCAAATAGAACAATTGCACTTTTCCCTTTTGCGTTGTTTATAGCATAGAGGCTTGAACTATTAATTAAGAAATAAGATTGATGCTGAAAAGACTTATCTTCTGCCTGTGGATATTGTTGCCCTTCTCTTTGTTTGCGCAAAACGAAGAGGAAAAACCTACTGTACACGATAGCCCTAACACCGAAAAGTATCAGGGGGCCTTCATGAAGGCTATAAAGAAGTTCCTCAACTTCAATGACTTCGACACAATTTATATAAGCCCCAACCGATACAACTATGCCTTGATGCTCGATCATTTCACAAACTACGAATATTACTCTGTAGGTACCTCCGCCCCCGAGCCCCAACGGCTCCGCTTCACCCCCAACCCTCGCAACAAGATAGGGGCCTACTTTGGCTGGCGCTGGATATTTTTAGGATGGTCAGTAGATACAGACGGGCTTCTCGGGAAGAAAAGTGGGAAAAACAGGGGGACAGAATTTGACCTTAGCCTTTACAGTTCAAAGTTAGGCGTGGATATTTTCTATCGCCGCACAGGTAACGATTACAAGATCCATAAAGTAACCGGCTTTTCCGACCGTGTTCCTTCTAATTATTCGGAAGACTTCAACGGTCTGAAAGTAAATATGAAAGGACTCAACTTATATTATATCTTCAACAACCGACATTTCTCTTATCCGGCAGCTTTCAGCCAGTCTACCAACCAACGCCGGAATGCAGGCACACTCACAGCCGGCCTTTCCGTATCTACGCATAATTTAAAGTTTGATTATACCAGACTACCTGAAATCATTCAGGAAACGATGAGTCCCGGAATGAAGGTTAGACACATAAAATATACCACTATCAGCCTCAACTTCGGATATGCCTATAACTGGGTATTTGCCCGCAACTGCCTGGCATGCCTGTCGCTCAGTCCGGCTATTGCCTATAAAACATCGCGCATAGAGAAAGAGGCAGAAGAGCCCAGCGACTGGTATAAGAACTTCAATATCGACTTTATATTACGGGCGGGCGTGGTATACAATAACAGCAAATATTTTGTAGGTACTTCCTTTCTGGGCAGGACGTATGATTATTACAGGGATAACTTCTCCCTGAACAATGGATTCGGGACGTTGCAAATATATGCCGGATTCAACTTCTATCTGAAGAAAGAACACCGGAAGAAAAAATAATCTATCCGCAAATTACCAGAACTTATTATGTTCTGCGCTATATTCAAATCCGGCTGACTGCAACAGTCCTACAATCGTCTCTTTATTGACATTCATATCATCACAGAGTTCATCCAATGAAGAATAACAGTCACGCAATTTCGTATTGATGAAGCTGAAAAGCATCATCGGGTCTTTAGGCAATTCCATCTTTCTACTAATACTTATTGATTCCGGCTGCAAAATTACAATTATCCGGACTATCTTATTCTTCCCGATGATCTATTTTTTCTATCTTTAACGCTACTTTCTCTATAATTCTACTGAGTTCTTCCTCCAGAGGAATAACGTTGAAGTCCTCCCAAAAATGTTCATCATACTTGAACTTTTCATCTGCAAGCACGGTATAGGGAGGTAATCTCTCGGCTCGGGAGAAGCGGGTTACATTCTCCGTATCCACCAGACAGGTCACCATCTCGAACCAAGTATGCAAAGTAGGGTTGCTAAAGAAAAAACGTTTCCGCTTCATTTTGAAGTACAGGTCACCACGAATATGATGGATATAGTAAGTACCCTTCCACGGTTTATACGAAATAGTGTATACCACCTTCTGTGTCGTCAGATTTATCTTTGGCGCCTGTCTGACAACAAAGATCCGTGTAGCCTCCTTGATGTACTTTGGATTTATCTCAAGGCGAGCCTGCACCAAAGCGCTGTTCTCAGAGTCAATATACAACGCCCCACAATAAAGAGGCGACCTGACACTCCGCTTCTGTTCAAAATAAACCACATTGACGCAGCGGTCATCTATGAATGTAATATCACCGGAGGTATACACATACGGATTATCTTCCGCATCAACCGACAGAAAATCCGGCAGGTCTTTCATTATATCCAACTGCAAACAAGCCTGAATACCGGCCCTGATCTTAGCAACCAAACTGTCTGTACTCTCCCGGTTATCAATCTTACTCATCTTTAGTAACTTCACCTGATCGGATACGTTCACCTCCGGCAAAGAAGATTTATAAACTTTGAAGACAGCTTCCGTCAGGCTTTGGAATTTATTTTTCAACTGTACCCCCTCCCGGTAGAACGTGGTCAGATAAGCGGGATTCAATGAATAGTTTTCCTCACGCCGATTTACCATTTCACGCAATAGTTTCTTGGGTTCCACCAACCGTATCAACACTTCCTGCAAAGGAACGATTTTAGGTTCCAGACTCAACACATTGTCCCGGCCAATCAGCGTAGACGCTTCAATGCTTTGTGCAACATATCCTAAATGGGAAAAAGAAAGCTTGCCATTTTTCAGAGAATCAGGCAGATGAAGCCTGAACTCCCCGTTCTTATTTGTAATATTACCTATTGAAGTTCCTTGAAGAATGACCGACGCACTCACAACAGGATCACCCGTTTCTTTATCCCGCAAAAGGCCGGTAATGGTGAAATAAGTTGGTAAAAGTGTCTCTTCCAAGAGTTTCCGCTTCCGTACGACCTTCTCCGCAGGAGGCAGAATCAAGATGTGATTTCCTATCACTTTCAGTTCTAATGTCCGGTCGCCTACAATTTCATAGATGGCTTGCCGGACCGTACAGTTTTTCTTTTTTGTCCTGACTTCAATGTCATTGTTCACCACTTTACTGTCGTATACGAAAAGATAGCCGGATTGTTCAGACACTTTGCTCAACAGGGAATATACCGTTCCTTTCGTCCCGGACAGTCGGATGATACGTTCCAACACATCTCCTCCGTCCGCCCTCATACCGCAGGTAATGAGAAACAGGCTCAGAAAAATTATGAAGAAACGCTGAAGTTTCATGATTTATATAGTTAAGTTATCATTCGGATAAAATCAGTTTATCCCCTTCACGCGAACATTTCAGACTCAGCGCCCAGCAAATGAGCTCTGCTACTGTTTCGGGAGAATTATTCTCAAATTCAATGGTCAGCTTCCGTTTACTCAGAACCGGTGATGCCGTCTGTATCTGCAAAGCGGAAGCCTCGGCATTCACCACTCGCAGAATATCTTCCAAGCATTCGTCTTTAAAACGTATATTCTTTGTATATTGTCTGAACTCATCAGAATCTCCTGTCTCACTCAGTTGTAACTGTCGCGCCTGCAAGGTAACGGTTTCCCCAGCATTTACCAGTACACTTTGTCCGCCTTGCTTCAGCGAGACCTTCACTCTGCCCCGCTGCACGGAGAGCCGGAAAGAGTCATCTCCATGACTACGGACATTGAAAGCTGTACCCAACACTTCTATCTGTACCTTTTCCGTTTCAATCAAGAAAGTTTGTTCATGTTTCTTTGCTACATCAAAGAAAGCTTCGCCCTGTAAGTTCACTTCCCGCTTGTCCGTAGCAAAATGTTCGGGATACTTCAGCGTGCTCTCCTGTGCCAGATATACTACAGAACCGTCTTCGAGCGTGGTAACCAACATGGATGCTTCACGATTTTCTTGCGTCACCAGATTGAGGCTTTCGATCTCTCCTCCCGGAACAAACCACAACGCAGATGCCAGATAGACGAAACCGGCAATTACGGCAGCCGCCAATGTTCCCCATTTCAAGAGAAGTTTGCGACGCACTACCCCTTCTCGCCCTGCTCCGGCGAGCAGGTTATCTTTATCCAAACGGACATACAACCGTTCCCATGCCTCATCCGTCTTCGTCCTATTTTTATTCACTTCAATCATTTCGTAAGGATATAATTATCAATTTCATTTCGTAAGGTTCGCAGCGCTTTCGTCATCTCAGCCTCTACCGTCTTGACGGACAGAGATAATGAAGAAGCTATCTCCGCATATTTCTTTCCTTCCATGCGATGCATTTCAAATATCCGGAGCCGGCGCACGGGCAATTTATCAAGAGTATGGCGGATCAGTCCCTGTAACTCCTCATACTCCAACTGCCGGTGAGGATCAGAATCCTGTTCCGTAGCATTACCCGCCAATACATATTCGCGATACCGTTCCTTGACTTCCTTATGCTCGCAAAACTGGAGTGCTGCATTTCGTACAGCTTTATATAAATAGCTTTTTACGGACTGGAATATCTGCAAATGTTCCCGGTCCTTCCAAAACACGTAGAACAATTCTTCCACAATTTCCTCGGCAGCTTCCATCTCTCCCGTAATACCTGCGGCATACCAGCAAAGAGGGGAATAGTAACGACGGAAGATTTCCTCAAACGCCTTTATATCGCCCTCTTTTATTTTAGTCAGTATGAACAGCTCATTCAGCATACTCCGAAATTATTGTTGGTCTCCAAATATAAGAAAACTATCTGAAATCTAACGGGATTGCTTTTTCAATTTACTCACAGCATGTTCCAGAGACTCTGTAGGTTCAATAATATTGTATGTCTTCCAGAAATCCTCATTCCAATATTCGTCTACCAAATCATAGAACACTTGTTTTTCTTTGAAAGCCTTCTTGCTAGGAATGGCTGCAAAGTCGCTCTTTCTATCTGTTACCACCATTTCGGAAAATACGGTATAGCTGGAAGAGAATAAACGCTTTTTCCAATCGCACTTGAAACGTATTTCATTCCGTATGTAATTCAGATAAGTTTTTCCATTCTGTTCCTTATACGTCACCAGATAGGAGACTTCCTGTGGTCTGAAACGTAATCCGAGAGGCTTCTTATGAAGAATAGCTTCCACCGCCTTCACCCTGTTTTGCATATCCAGAGAGAATTCCGCACGGGTGAATGCCAGTTTCTCAAAATCAATATAGAGTTTTCCGTAAAACAATGCATACATCAGGCTGACTCTGGGACGAAAACTGACTACATACTGCATACGATTATCCAGATTCACAGGTTCCTCAATATGAAAATCATAATAATTCAGATTTTCCATGCTCAACAATGCATCTCCGTTCTTCACAATATCCAGATAAATAGAAAGATTAGGTCCGCCCACCACTTTTACTGCCAGTGTATCACTGGTTTTCGGGCTCAGCAGGCGACGTCCTTTTTGTAGTTGCACTCTATCGTTCGATGGTTCCCGGTCGCTGTACGCAGTTTTAGACACATCTATCACAGCCTCCGATACACTGATATAGCGTCGCCTTTTCTGCACTGTCTCCCGATAAAATGCAGTCAGCAAATTCTTATCAACCGAATAGTTCACCGGAATTTTTTTAATCGCCTCTTCCACAAGCCCCCGGGCGTTATTGCCAAAGACAACAATCTCACTCAGTAGATTAGGAGCCGGCAGCATCCAAATAGTGAGATCAGATACATCTTCCTTATCCTTCAGAGAAACTTGAGAATTCAAATACCCAATATGTGAAACCTCCAGTCCCAGAATAGTCTCCGTGTCCTTTATCTTCAGAGAGAACACACCATCCGCATTCGTAACGGTTCCGATGTTCGTACCGGGAACAGACACATTCACATTCTCCAGTTTTCTCTTATTATCCTTATTTTTCACTATTCCTGTAATAGTGAAATAGTTCCCGGCTTCTTCCTGTGCCCATAAAGGTGAAATACCCAACAGCAAAAATGCCATCAACCACCCAACTGCAATACTAGCTAACTTTTTCATCTTCGTATGATTTTAAAGGTGAACAATTCTCGTTTTCTACTACTAAGATCGCTCAGAAATGAAAAACCCTATCGGTTTTGGAAGAAAAAGTGAGGAAAATGTTTCCGCCTTAAAATATTTCGAACAGTTATTTTGTCGTCTGATTTATTATAAAAGAATACAAAAAGGGGAAATAAGTAACTGTTAATGTGAACCTTGGTCTCTTTCTGTTGTTCTCATACGATTAATAAACAAACTATTCACCTTACAAAACATTTAACAGCTATGAGAACTGTTCATCTGATAGTTATTCATTGCTCCGCAACGAAGGAGAATGAAACATTAACGGAAATTGAATTGGAAAAGTCGCACCGCCAACGTGGACTAAATGGTATCGGTTATCATTATTACATTCGGAAAGACGGAAATATTAAGAGTACACGTTCTGTTCTAAAACCCGGAGCTCATGCCCAAGGGCATAATCTTGACAGCATCGCTATATGTTACGAAGGTGGTCTTAACCGGCACGGACTTCCCAAAGATACACGCACTCAATGGCAAAAGCACTCCATGATTGTTTTACTCAAAACGCTCCTTATTGATTATCCGGACTGTCATATTTGCGGGCATCGTGATTTACCTCAAATTATGGATAACCATTCATTAATAGAACCGGAATCATGGCTGGAAGAATGTCCTTGCTTCGACGCAGCGACTGAATATCATTGCTTACGCTATAGCAATGGCTAAAGGAAACCTAAAGCAAAAAAGAGTCGTAAATCATTGATTTACGACTCTTTTTTTTATATGACAGTCTATTTATTTGACTTCCTCAAAATCTGCATCCTGCACATTATCACCATGCTTACCACTATCCTGAGCACCGCCAGCTTGTCCGGCATTCATATCAGGACCAGCCTGTGCACCACCTTGAGCACCGCTTTGTGCATACATTTCAGCACTTGCAGCTTGGAATGCAGTATTCAATTCTGCCATAGCAGTATCAACAGCAGCCAAATCCTGTGCTTTATGAGCATCTTTCAGTTTCTGCAAAGCAGTTTCAATCGGAGCTTTCTTATCAGCCGGCAACTTGTCGCCCAGTTCCTTCAATTGATTTTCAGTAGTGAAGATCATTGAGTCAGCCTGATTCAACTTGTCAATCTTTTCACGCTCTTTCTTATCAGCTTCAGCATTTGCTTCAGCTTCAGCTTTCATCTTTTCAATTTCCTCTTTGCTCAAACCACTGGAAGCCTCGATACGAATAGCTTGTTCCTTACCGGTAGCCTTATCTTTAGCAGATACCTTCAAAATACCGTTAGCATCGATATCGAATGTTACCTCAATCTGAGGAACACCACGACGTGCCGGAGCAATACCTGTCAGATTAAACTGACCGATAGATTTATTCTGTGCAGCCATCGGACGTTCACCCTGCAATACGTGGATAGTAACTTCCGTCTGGTTATCAGCTGCTGTAGAGAATGTTTCGCTCTTCTTGCACGGAATAGTAGTGTTAGCGTCAATCAACTTTGTCATTACACCACCCAGAGTTTCAATACCCATAGACAGCGGAGTAACATCCAGCAATACCACACCCTTGATTTCATCCGTCAACACAGCACCTTGTACAGCAGCACCTACGGCTACTACTTCATCCGGATTTACACCCTTAGAAGGAGCTTTACCGAAGAAATCCTCAACCAGTTTCTGTACAGCCGGTATACGTGAAGAACCACCTACCAAGATTACCTCATCAATATCAGCATTGTTCAAACCTGCATCAGACATAGCCTTTTTACACGGTTCCAGACAAGCCTGGATCAAAGTATGAGCCAAAGCTTCGAACTTAGCACGAGTCAAAGTCTTTACCAAGTGTTTAGGTACACCACCTACCGGCATAATGTACGGCAAGTTGATTTCAGTACTTGTAGAAGAAGACAATTCAATCTTAGCTTTTTCAGCAGCTTCCTTCAGACGTTGCATAGCCATCGGATCCTGAGTCAGGTCAGCACCTTCATCATTCTTGAATTCATCTACCAACCAAGTGATGATTACCTGGTCGAAGTCATCACCACCCAGGTGAGTATCACCGTTTGTTGACAATACTTCGAATACACCGCCACCGAATTCCAAAATAGAGATATCGAATGTACCACCACCAAGGTCGAATACGGCAACCTTCATATCTTTGTTCGCTTTATCGATACCGTAAGCCAAAGCAGCAGCTGTCGGTTCGTTTACGATACGTTTCACTTCCAGACCGGCAATCTGACCGGCTTCTTTTGTAGCCTGACGTTGAGAATCGGAGAAGTAAGCCGGAACAGTAATAACTGCTTCCGTAATTTCTTGTCCTAAATAGTCCTCAGCAGTCTTCTTCATTTTCTGAAGAATCATAGCTGAAATTTCTTGCGGAGTATACAGACGTCCGTCGATATCTACACGCGGCATGTTGTTATCACCCTTTACAACCTTATATGGCATACGGGCAACTTCTTTCTGTACCTGATCCCAAGTTTCACCCATGAAACGTTTGATTGAAGATACAGTTCTTGTTGGGTTTGTGATAGCCTGACGTTTTGCAGGGTCACCCACTTTACGCTCACCGCCGTCAACGAATGCTACGATAGACGGAGTAGTGCGTTTCCCTTCACTGTTTGCAATTACTACAGGTTCGTTACCTTCAAATACAGCAACGCAAGAGTTTGTAGTTCCTAAGTCAATACCAATAATTTTTCCCATGATCTTTAATATTTTATTTGTTATTATTCAAGTTTCGGTCGTCTGCATCAGCAGCAGACGCCAATAAAAAGACAAACGTCGTGCCAAAATGTTCAGGGAGGTTGTAATTTTATAGGTTGGCAGAAAGACTGTCAGTTTGGCAGAATCCTTCTTTATTTTTCTGTCGAAAATTACCATTTGTTAATCGACCTCCCATATAAAAGCAGTAATTTTGCCGACGAAAAAGCAGAGAGTACAAGCTACGAGTGCCTTTCGGCATCATAGCGCAGCCACTCGTAGCTCGTAGCTCGTAGCTTGTAGCTCGTAACTAAATATAATTATGGAAAGAGATAGCATTGATTTTAAAAACACAGACATCGCGGCTTTGTTCCGCAAATTATTACTCCCTACCGTACTGGGAATGATATTCTCCGCATTATTTGTCATTACGGATGGAATATTCGTTGGAAAAGGTATTGGCAGTGATGCACTTGCAGCAGTAAATATAGTGGCGCCATTATGGTTATTCTCTACGGGCATCGGGCTGATGTTTGGTGTAGGAGCATCCGTTGTAGCTTCCATCCACTTGTCACATGGAAAAGTAAAAGCTGCCCGCATCAATATTACTCAATCTATAGTTGTATCTTCATTGTTGTTGATAGGTACCTCCACGCTATTCTGTTCGTTCGCCCCACAGGTGGTACATCTTTTGGGCGGTTCCGAACGTTTGACTCCACTGGCTGTAGAGTATATGGTATGGTTTGTTCCGTTCTCGGTGTTTACCGCCCTGCTTAACTCAGGAATGTTCTTCCTGCGTCTGGACGGATCACCTAACTTTGCCATGATGTGCAATATAGTAGCTGCCGTCCTGAATATCATTCTCGATTACCTGTTCATCTTTCCTTTCGGTTGGGGCATGTTCGGTGCAGCTATTGCCAGTGCCATCGGTACTACGGTGGGAGCATTGATGATAATCATCTACCTCTCCCGCCGCAAATGCGCTCTACACTTTTACCCCGTAAAATTCACTCGCAAAAGCATGCAACTGACGCGTCGTAATATAGGTTATATGTGCCGGCTAGGGTCTTCTGCTTTTCTGTGTGAAGTAGCTATTGCCTGCATGATGTTTGTCGGAAACATCGTGTTTATACATTATTTGCAAGAAGAAGGTGTAGCTGCATTCAGCATTGCATGTTACTTCTTCCCTATTATATTTATGGTGTACAATGCCATTGCACAATCCGCTCAACCCATTATCAGTTACAATCACGGACTTCATGAAGAAACCCGCGTACGTCGTGCCTATTTATTGGCGCTGAAAACAGCCATCGGCTGTGGTACTGTCTTCGCTCTGGTCACCATCTTCTTCAGTTCGGAGATTGTTTCCATGTTCATCGACCGCAGTTATCCGGCCTATGAAATAGCCAGCAAAGGACTTCCTCTATATGCCACCGGCTTTATTTTCTTCGCTGTCAATATCGTTTCCATCGGATATTTTCAAAGTGTGGAACGGGCTCGTTATGCCACTATCATTACCCTGTTGCGTGGTTTCGTTCTGCTGACAGCGTGCTTCTTCGGACTTCCCCTACTCTTTGGTAATCCGGGTATTTGGTTGGCAACCCCTCTGGCTGAGCTACTGACCACCCTTTTCATACTTACTATTTATATAAAAGCAAAAAGAAAGCACAAAAAAAATATAGTATCTTTGCAGCATGGAAATGATGATAAAGAAATTCTGCCAAAGATACAGACTCCCGGAAAAAAGCCTGCATGAACTTTTGTCACACATGACAGAATATCATTTCGGTAAAGGGGAATCCATTGTGAAAGAAGGAGAACGTAACAGTAACTTCTACATCTTGAAAAAGGGTATCTGGCGTGCTTATTATATGATAGACGGTACTGAAAGTTCCCTCTGGTTTGCCGGAACAGGAGAAATAGCTTTTTCCTCCTGGGGATATGTCAATAATGAAGTTTCACAAGTGAATATTGAATCTGTGAATGAAAGTATTGCCTATGGTATTGCCAAATCGGATTTAGAAGAACTCTTCAATAGTTCTATAGAGTTATCCAACTTCGGTCGAAAAATCTTTGAACAGGAAATTTTATTTATTGATAGCTACACATTGGCATACGGTACCCCAAGTGCCAAAGAGCGTTATCTGACCTTGATGGAAGAAAATCCGGAACTGTTGCAATATGTTCCGTTAAAACATTTAGCATCGTATTTATATATTACACCACAATCTTTGAGCAGAATACGGGCAGGGCTGAAGAGAAGGAAATAAATCATCCCAATACATCCATTCCCTTTTCAGAATCTATGCTTCACAATCTGTCAGCTCCGTATCTACTCCGTACCAAACCTATATCTATAACTATGGAGATGGTACGGAGCAGATACGGAGGTGGTACGGAGATAATGCCGTGCAAATGCCATAAGAAAGATACATAATACAATACTCAACATGGATTTAGATCAGATTATCGATAATATAGGCAAGCTGCCGGAGCCGTCAAAGAATGCGCTGAAGGAGATCATCTCTGAAGTCACTCACCCCAAAGGACATATCCTATTCAGGGCGGACAAAGTAGAAACCAAAGTATACTTCATCAAGAAAGGCATTGTACGTGCCTATACCGAGTTAGCTGACAACGAAATAACATTCTGGTTCGGACGCGAAGGCGATACGGTGGTATCCATGAAAAGCTATGTGTCCAACCAAAGAGGCTATGAAAATATAGAACTTCTGGAAGAATGTGAACTATATGAAGTCAGGAAACGAGCCTTACATGAATTATTCAGCAAGGATATACACATCGCCAACTGGGGAAGAGAATTTGCAGAAAAGGAATTGCTCAAAACAGAAGAAAGGTTTATCGGCCGACAGTTCAAGACATCCCTGGAACGTTATAGAGACCTGATGAATCATACTCCGGATCTTTTGCAAAGAGTACAATTAGGCTATATCGCCTCCTATCTTGGTATTACACAGGTCAGTTTAAGCCGTATTCGGGCTAAATTCAGATAAATCACTTTTTATCATTTGTTAAATAAGAAGTCAAACCAATTCATGAACTTTGCACACAAAAAATAAAAGTTATGAGTTGGATATATTTGATTGTGGCCGGATTGTTCGAAGTAGCGTTTACCTCGTGTATGGGCAAGGTTAAAGAAACAACCGGCAGTGAAATGTACTGGTGGTTCACCGGTTTCATTATTTCTATGAGTATCAGCATGTTTCTACTGATAAAGGCAACGCAAGCCCTGCCTATTGGTACGGCTTATGCTGTATGGACAGGGATAGGTGCGGTAGGAACCGTATTGGCAGGCATACTGATCTTCAAAGAACCTGCTACTATATGGAGATTATTTTTTATTGCAACGCTGATAGGTTCGATTATCGGTTTGAAAGTAGTATCTCATTAAAGCAAAAAAACAGGATGCCAATTGATACTGACATCCTGTTTTTCTATATTCTGAATTATCTGGATTACTTCTTTACCAGTACCATCACCAGTGTATTATCCGCATCATAAAGTCCGATGCCACCACCGGCCAGTTTACCGAAAGACTTCACTTCATTCAGTGCTTTCATCACACGACCTTCTACTTCCATATCCGGACAAGCCATCATAGTGCTGATAAGTTGCGGGAAAGAAATTGCAGAACTGTTCTCGTTGTCTGCAACAAATCCGCCATTAATAAGATTACAACCGGCATTGCCGTGTATTCTCTTTTCAGAAAGATTGAACTCAATAAACGGCTGTTTCTCCATACCTTCGGGAATGGACTGACCACCGGCTTCGGAAATAATCCACTTACCACTCAAATCTGATAGTTTCACTGTAGAAGCTTTCTTTTGTAATACAATAATAGGACGATTGGATGAACCGCACAAAGCGATGTTCTCCTTACCTAACTTTTTATACTTCTTCACTTGTCCCAAAGCAGACAACACGTTTTGTTCCAGCGTCATATCCGGACAAGCCATACGCGTACTTGCCATAGCTCCGAGATCAATTGTACCGGGTTTAGCGTTCACATCGAACGAACCCATCATACGATTACAACCGCTGTTACCGAATACTTTTCCGGTATTCGTATCAAAACCGATAAAAGGGAATTCCTGATTAGGAGCAGGCACTACGGCAGCACCGTTTATTTCAATAATATTCCATTCACCATTGATGGAAGATAATGTCGCAGCATCTTTGGAAGAGCGACAAGATGACAGAGCTATCAAAGCTCCTGCCATACAAAGAGAAACTATTACTTTCTTCATTGTTATTCGTTGTTTAAGTTAATTTTCACGGGGGCAAATATATACAAAATAACCCAAATACAAGCAGTTTGTTTAGAAATAGAAGCTTTTTATAAAAAGTATTTAGTAGGATTTTAATGTTTATCTGCGAATTAAATCCTATATTTGCTCACCAATAAAAAAGAAGGATAATTTATAATTTGTAACTCGTAATTTGTTATTAAAAGAAATGGGTAAAGTTCTTATTATCGGTGCAGGCGGTGTAGGTACCGTCGTTGCGCACAAGGTGGCTCAAAATCCGGATGTATTCACTGAGATCATGATTGCCAGCCGCACAAAGTCCAAATGCGACGCTATCGTAAAAGCAATCGGTAACCCCAACATCCAGACCGCACAGGTAGATGCCGACAATGTGGATGAACTGGTTGCTCTCTTTAATAGCTTCAAACCCGAAATCGTCATAAACGTAGCACTTCCCTATCAGGATCTTACCATTATGGAAGCTTGTCTTAAAAGCGGAGTCAACTATCTGGACACAGCCAACTATGAGCCGAAAGATGTGGCTCACTTTGAATACAGCTGGCAATGGGCATATAAGAAACGTTTTGAGGATGCCGGACTGACCGCCATCCTTGGTTGCGGCTTCGATCCGGGGGTAAGTGGTATTTATACTGCATATGCTGCCAAACATTATTTCGATGAAATGCAATATCTGGATATCGTAGATTGCAACGCAGGTAATCATCATAAGGCATTTGCAACGAACTTCAATCCGGAAATCAATATTCGTGAAATCACGCAGAACGGACGTTACTATGAGAATGGCCAATGGGTAACTACCCAACCGTTGGAAATCCATAAGGACCTGACTTATCCGAATATCGGGCCACGTGATTCCTATCTGTTATATCACGAAGAATTGGAATCTTTGGTGAAAAACTTCCCTACCATCAAGCGTGCACGTTTCTGGATGACTTTCGGTCAGGAATACCTGACTCACCTGCGAGTAATCCAGAACATCGGTATGGCTCGTATCGATGAAGTAGATTACAACGGGGTAAAAATCGTTCCGCTGCAATTCCTGAAAGCCGTATTGCCTAACCCGCAGGACCTGGGTGAAAATTATGAAGGAGAAACTTCCATTGGCTGCCGTATCCGGGGATTGAAAGACGGTAAAGAACGCACCTACTACGTTTACAATAATTGTAGCCACCAGGAAGCCTACAAGGAAACAGGTATGCAGGGTGTAAGCTATACAACAGGAGTTCCCGCCATGATAGGTGCCATGATGTTCCTCAAAGGATTGTGGAAGAAACCGGGAGTATGGAATGTGGAAGAGTTTAATCCGGACCCGTTCATGGAACAGTTGAACAAACAGGGATTGCCTTGGCATGAAGTGTTTGATAAAGATTTGGAAGTATAATTCTTCATTTTTAATTTAATTATAGATTATGCAAGTTGGAGATAAAGCGCCCGAAGTATTGGGCATCAATGAAAAAGGCGAAGAAATCCGCCTCAGCGATTATAAAGGAAAGAAGATAGTTCTTTATTTCTATCCCAAAGATATGACTTCAGGATGTACGGCACAAGCCTGCAACCTGCGCGATAATTATTCAGAATTACGCAAGGCCGGCTACGAAGTGATTGGCGTAAGTGTAGATAATGAAAAGTCGCACCAGAAATTTATTGAGAAAAACAACTTACCTTTCCCGCTGATTGCAGATACGGATAAGAAACTCGTAGAGCAATTCGGTGTTTGGGGAGAAAAAAGTATGTACGGACGTAAATATATGGGAACCTTCCGCACCACTTTCATTATCAATGAAGAAGGAGTGATAGAGAGAATCATCACCCCCAAGGAGGTGAAAACCAAAGACCACGCCGCACAAATATTATAATCAACAAGAAGACAAGTTGACAAACAGGTAAAAAGTCAGTTCATTATCAACTGATATCTGATTAGCCTGTCAACTCTAATAACAGTAAGTATATGGCAAAGAAAGACGAACTTAATTTTGAAAACGAAAACAATATGGCATCAAGCGAAAAGCTGAAAGCGTTACAGGCAGCTATGGACAAGATAGAAAAGAGCTTCGGCAAAGGTTCTATCATGAAAATGGGAGATGAAAGCGTTGAACAAGTAGAAGTAATCCCCTCAGGCTCCATCGGACTGAACGTAGCACTGGGCGTTGGCGGCTATCCCCGCGGACGTATCATCGAGATTTATGGCCCGGAATCTTCCGGTAAAACAACTTTGGCTATCCATGCCATTGCTGAAGCACAAAAAGCAGGTGGTATCGCCGCGTTTATTGATGCTGAACACGCCTTCGACCGTTTCTATGCGGCCAAACTGGGGGTAGATGTAGACAACCTGTTGATTTCTCAACCGGATAACGGAGAACAAGCATTGGAAATTGCAGAACAGCTGATCCGTTCTTCTGCAATTGACATCATTGTTGTGGACTCTGTTGCCGCTTTGACTCCGAAGGCCGAAATCGAAGGCGACATGGGAGATAATAAAGTAGGTTTGCAGGCACGTCTGATGTCTCAGGCATTGCGTAAACTTACGGCAGCCGTAAGTAAGACACGCACCACATGTATCTTTATCAACCAGTTGCGCGAAAAGATCGGTGTAATGTTCGGTAATCCAGAAACAACCACTGGTGGTAACGCTCTGAAATTCTACGCTTCCGTACGCCTTGATATCCGCGGAAGCCAGGCTATCAAGAATGGTGACGAAGTGCTGGGTAAACAGACTAAAGTAAAAGTGGTAAAGAACAAAGTGGCACCTCCTTTCCGCAGAGCAGAATTTGATATCATGTTCGGAGAAGGTATTTCCCGTGCCGGAGAAATCATTGACTTGGGTGCCGAATTGGGTATCGTCAAAAAGAGTGGTTCCTGGTTTAGCTACAATGACACCAAGATAGCTCAGGGCCGCGACGCAGCCAAGCAAGTTATTGCTGACAATCCGGAATTGGCAGAAGAATTGGAAGGATTGATTTTCGAAGCTCTAAGAAAAGACAAGTAATCAAATTTTCACTCATAACAAAAGGGGAACCGGAATCGGTTCCCCTTTCTCAACAAACTATTTACACCTATCAGCAGACAGCCTCATTCCAAGTCTTCCAAGCGTTTTTCCAGCATCTCCATGCTCTCCTCAAAACGTTTCCAGGAATCGGCATCCATCTGTTTCTTTAAATACTCGCTATCTTTTAGTTTACCTAAGTCTTTCAAATTCTTTAGTCCTTTCAGGCTTTCCAGACTTTTCAAGTTTTCCAAATTCTTCAAACCTTCTAAGCCCTGCAAGCTTTCCAATCCTTTCAAACCGTCCAAAACGCCCAAATCCGCCAAATCAAGAGTACCGTCTACGATACGATATACATTCCCTCCCGCATTCATACTGGTATTTTGATACATCATGATATTCTGAATATCTTTCAAAGTCATTTCTCCTTCCAGATAAACGAACTTCAAGTTAGCAGCGCCGTCTATAATCATAATCAGTTCCTTCACCTTATCTCCTTTCCTATTAATATAGAATTCGGAACTGGAGACATTCCCCTTCTGCTTCATCAACAGCTCATATTTGGACGACTGTACCAGTGTACGCAAATCTTTCCGCAAATCCTTCTTGATATTATTATCCATTGTAGAAACAATCTGTACGCTTTCCAGCTTACCGGATACTTTCCCAATATAGATATCCTTCGTGAAAAGATTGGGGTTCATTTCAATCATCGCTTTTGAGATATAAACAGAGGAAACCCCTTTCATATCATTATACGTATTGAATATATTTTTCTGCGCCTGGCAGAGCAGGGGGAGCATCAGCAGCACACCTGCCAATAAAATCTTGTTGAGTTTCATAATCGTTTATCTTTGCATTTCTTTTTTTACTTCCTGATTAACTTTTTTCATATCCATTTGCGTCTCCTTCACCTGGGCAATACCTTGGTTCAGATTGGTGGAAACTTCAATCAAAGTGGCTTGCAAAACCTGATAAGCTTCTTCCGGATCAGAGAATGTATCCTGCGGTGTGGGCGGACACACATCTTTTCCCAGATTTTCCACACCATATCCGATGCCTATAATTACCAGTATGGTTGCTGCAACACTCCCAATCCAGCGCCAGTTACGTCTGGATTTGTTAGGCCGGAAGAAACGTTGTTCTTCTTCAGCCTTTTCATCAATCAGCCGGCTCAGTTTATCCCCCAAGCCCGCAGGAACTTCCACATCTCTATCTGCACCCTGGTTAAGGCTAAGAAAAATTTCTTTATCCTTTTGCAGATGTTCGGGCACTTCCGTTGTTCTGAAATAATCTCTCAACGCCTCTTCCTGGCTCTCGGTAGTGTTCCCCTCATAAAACTCGGCGAGCAGCCTTTCAATTTCCTCGACTTTCATAGTTATTCCATTTATTAAATTCCTCACGTATTCTTTTCCTCGCCCGGGACAGCAGTACACGGATATTTGTAGAGTTCAACCCGGTCACTTGTTCTATCTCTTCGTAAGAACAGCCTTTGACATCACGCAGGTTCACAATCCGCTGCTGCTGTTCGGGCAAGTGGGCAATGATATCTTTTACTTGCCTTACTTCGTCACGTACCTCCAGATTATCAGCTTGAGAAATATCCTGTACAGCAGTCAATTCCACAGTTTGCCTGGATAAGACATACTTCCCTGAACGAAGCAAATCAAAGCACATATTCTTTACCAAAGTGACACTGAACGCTTCCGGGTTGCTGATAACCGTCAATCCTTCCCGCTTATCCCATAGCTTCAGATAGGCTTCCTGAACCAGGTCCTCCGCATCTGCCGCATTCTCAAGCAGCCGATAGGCTACACTGTACAGCTTGCGGTGGTAGGGCAGAAACTCATTTTTAAAACTTTCAGCATCCATGGGCTTTTTCTGTATCTCAATCCTGTTTATTGGTTGTATCTATTGATTAGACGTAAAGAGACAGAAGTTTGTTACAAAGAAAATGATTTTTATACAAAAATGCGGCAAAAGTTTTTTCTTTTGCCGCACACCTAATTAATATATGCGAATCAAGAGTTGAAAGAAATTCCTTTCTGTAGGGTTATGAGGTAAGCGAATATCTCAATTTTGAGTAAATAGAGTATCTCAATTCCCCTCCTCCAGT